>Ga0136644_10000656_pt1 | contig 27588 bp, 28 predicted proteins | sample C_130820_EF_Meta_FD_94780 | JGI IMG/M metagenome (GOLD analysis project Ga0136644, IMG submission 94780) | Freshwater microbial communities from Lake Croche, Canada to study carbon cycling - C_130820_EF_MetaG (v2) (version 2) | ecosystem: Environmental > Aquatic > Freshwater > Lake | place...
CAGAACGCGCGAATGAATCTACTACAAAAATTATAAATACGCCTAAGAAAGTGTACAGAATAAATTCTTCAGTAATGTGACTCGTCTTTTCATTTTGTTGGGCTTCTAACATATGTATCATATAATTTATCTTTTCTAAAAGTTTATTATCAGTTGTAGTGGCGCCCAACCCCATATTTGCATAATATGGTGCTGGTAATTTTTGAGGCGGTTCGTAGCTTTTTGAATAATTGCTATATATATTCGAAGACGTGGAATTTGCGTTGTAGCTTGTTTTATTCATAACGTCAGTGGATGGTTTATTGGGACCAGAATAAGAAGGCATTGGTGGAACATATTTTTTTGGATCAGTATTGTCGTCCATATCTTTTTTCACATTTAATGACGGTGGTTCCAGAGGTTTGAATGTTCCAAGTTTACTATTATCTGATTCTGCTTCCGCGGATGTAATTTTATTTAATAATTCATTCACACGCTCGTTTCGACTATTAGAAATGTTTTGTAATTCACTCATCGACGACGGTTCTAATTTTTGATAATTTTCACCTGAAGTAACATATTCATCTGGTTCACCAATAGACTGTAGATATGCTCTAGATTTTATAGTTTTTCTCATAGTAGGTGTCCTTTTTCGGTTCGCCGAATCGTCATTTGTCCAAGTAGATGCGGATGATACTAAAGAAGACATTTTTATAAATAATAATAATACACTTAAAAAATGAATAGATAATAATTTCGTTTAGTTTTATGTAATTTTAATTAGTAAAGAAAAATAATAGGAATATATATTAGAACATATGAAACAATTCATTTCACAATTTATTCCAATTGTTGCATTGTTTTTATTATTGGCTTATTCAAAAAAAATGGCTCTGTTTAGTAATTCTATTTTAGGTAAATTCATCGCAGTAGCAATTGTAATATTCTATACATATCAAAACAGATTATTGGGATTATTAGCATGTACATTGTTTATTTTTTATTATCAAAGCGATTCTGTTGAAAATATGCTAAATATAGATGGCATGATCGAACATGAACATGATCCTATTGAAATTATAGACGAAGGCATTTATTTAGAAAATGACAATAATAAGCGAGTCGCTAAAGAGCCATTTTATGGAATAGAAAAAATGGATGAATATGCAGAATTATCTGAAGGCTCAGCTGGTTTAGCGCATGCAACTGGTTTAGCACAAGAAGAGTTTCGCAAAGAAAACTGCAAAGGAAATGTTCTCAAACATAAAGGCATGGTTGTAACAAATGATATGGCTGCACATGTATTTCCCGAGTTAAAATTTAAAACTGATTATCCATGCAACCCTTGCAATAAATCGTGTGAGTTTTCTATTGTAGAAACAAAAATAAAAACCGAAGAAAAAATAGTAAAGCCAGTTTTTTCAGCAGATACGATGTAACGTAATTTATATTATTTGTGTTTACAATACAGATAATAATATATAAAGTACAATGGTTTGTTGTTATTTAGTATATGACCCGAGTAAAATATTTGAACATTGATACGGGGTATTATACATCAAAAAGTTTTTTTGGTGAATATTATGTAGAATTATCAGAAAATATCCGAGAAATAAAATCATTATCAGTGACATGCGTCGAATTGCCAATGATACCATACAGATGTTTAGATATAAGCAACAACAACGATATGTCAGATTTGTTAAATGCACGATATTTATATTTAGAAATCATAGAGTATGATCACAACAAGCATAATAATTATTTATTTTCGTCTTCCGCACTAGGATGTCAAATCAGTAAATATATAATTGCAAGAATAGTTCTTGATTATAAAACATTTCCAAACGGCAGCGTTTTACCTGCAAATTTACTGAACGGATTGCTCATAACCACAATTAGAACATATAAAAAACCAATATGTTTGGAAAATATGAAAATAAGAATATTAAACGAATTGGGGATGCCGGTTTTTTTAGAGGGATTAGACTTCTCTTTTTGCATTCAATTAGAATGCGAAGATTCTGCATAAAAATATCACATAAAAATATAGAATGCCAGAAAAAAAAAAATCCGCAATTAGTGAAATATTAAGCTATTTGCACAACTCAGTTCAAGCCATTAACAATAGCAAAATATTTGCAGGATTAATGATTATAACTTTAAATATAGCATCAAAATTTGTAACTATTAAATTGGGCAAAACATTGGAATCTTATTTAAAATATTCATTTAGTAAACACATATTAGTCTTTGCGATAGCATGGATGGGGACTCGTGACATTTATATCGCATTGTTTATCACGGGCGCATTTATAATTGTTACTGAATATTTATTTCACGAAGAAAGCTCGTTTTTCATAATGACAGAGGAATTTAAGGATTATCACATCGATTTACTAGACAACGAAGAGGTAAATAAAGATATTGTAACAGAAGAAGATATTAGAAAGGCTAAAATAATATTAGAAAAGGCTAAGAAACAAAATAAGGGAACAGATGTTGGAAGCGATTTAATGGGTTATTCGCTGAAATAAATTGTTTATATATTATAACTATTGTAATATATAATGAATTTTGACATAGACGCATTAAGCATCGTATTAAACACTAACACAAATGCACAAAAAGTTAAATTTAACAGAACTATGCTTATACGACCGCCCGATGAAAAAAAGGAACCGTCAAGTTTAATTTTAAATCCCCTTCCCTTTTTTACATATGATGTTTTGTATCCTAGATCTCTTTTAATAAAAATGACATATCAAGACAGGATTAATTTTTTTTTTAATATGGATAGGTTTAATGAATTGTTGACGCCATACATTAATGATAAATTAGATCATAAAGAAATAGAAACGAACGAAGCTGAATATTATGTAAAACGCGATAGGATTATTAATAAAAACATTGTTACCATGTTATTAGTTCTTTTCCCAACAAAATATCCCATGATTAACGAATTATATGATTCATATAGTTATGTGGTAAATCATAGGAAACAAATTCATGGTATAGTATTCAATCCATTCGCAAAACAGTATTTTTCATATTTAAATATTAATGGAAAAAATTACACCGTCAAATCTGTAACATGGTTAAACGATATCATGAACCATCCTATATATAGTAATTTCTTGCAGCTATATAGTGTATATTATAAATCGGTAAACGTAGAAATGAAAAATATATATACAAAAATAGACATATTAATAGAGTCTATAAAAAAAAGATTAGTGGTAATAATAAAATTACTTCGTGAAGTTGTTGATAAAATAAATTCTGATTCGAATTCAAAGTTTAGTACCAAGTCAATAGGTTTTTTAAATAACATTGGAGAAGTTATTTCGTTTGTTGGTGGAACATCTAATGTAGATTCTTTTAATTACATAACGCAAAACTACAATGTTAACAAAGAGGGCGACAAAATACAAAATATATCTGCCACATTGCCCAATTTTAAAGACTTTGGTGAATTGAATGAGTTAAATAAAAAGATAAACTATATTCCCGATATTCCAAAACAATGGACGGATATAAGCTCTACCAATGATATTAAGATGGTGAATTTAGATAAAATTAAAAGTGAAATTGATGAAATAAAAAGAGCAGGTGTAAGCAACTATTTAAATGAATTAAAAATGAATAATTTATATTTTAACGGAACTTATCAAGAATTAGAAAAGAAAGCTAGTGCCAGTAATTCGATTGGTAAACTTAGAAGCGCGTTTACCGGAAACGATAACATTAAATTGGCGAATCGGTCGTCAAGTTACAAATTACAACAACTAATAGATTTAAATTCCGAGGAAAATGCAAAAGAATTTCATAAATTAATGCGAAATGTATATGAATACACAAAAAACGAAACAAAAACGCTTCCCGAAAATAAAGATTTATTAAAAGTTGGTATTACATTTATAAATAATAATACATCAAATATAACAGATAAATCGATTCCGAGACGTGAGATTTATATTATGATAGATTTAATAGAAGGCATTGTTGACGATAAAAATAAAAATAAAATCAATTGTTCCTATTTAAATGAATATTTGGGAAACGAACTAGAAGTATTAGGAAGAAATGTAGATTTCCAGCAATTTTCTAGCTTAAAAAAGAATAAATTAAACGACTGGCGTGTTGACAAAAACAGGATGCTTTATTCTGTCGAAAGCGCCGGCTTTAAACAACCATCTACCAATGCAGCAAATTTTAATGCTCAGCCAATGCCGCAACAAAATGCAAATGTATTCCAAAACGTTGGGGCAACAAATAATATGTTTAATGCGCGTGTTTTCGAAAAGAACAATGAAACTGGTGATGTTCCAAATTTTGAAAGTATAAATAATGATTTCGTTTCGTCGTTTATTAAAGGTGATGTAAAAGAGGCATTTAAAAATTACAACGATTCTTCATTTAAATCGGGCGGCACAACTATAACTGATAATGAACTTTTGAAACTATTGATGGAAAAAAATGATAAATTTAAAAGAATTTTTACAAAGGTTTCAAAAGACCCGAAGGAATTCCTAATTCCTACAATAGAAGCACAGGGTGATATTGCTGTAAAATTGGATTTAGCAAAGCAAGCTCTCAAATCCAATCAATTAACACCATTAACAGACGATGAAAAAAATAAAAAACAAGTTGATGTACATTTATACGAATTGTATGATAAAATTTTACAGTTGATTCGTAAGCAAAAAGATGTGCAGTTTAAACGCGGTGATTTTAGAGGCGGTGGGTTAGAAGAAACTGACATTTCAATTTCAAATAAAAAAATCACTACTAAAAAAAGAAATATATCAAATCGAACACACAAACGGTAGTATTAAATATTTACTTCTTTTTTTTATTGAAAATTGGCTTTCCGTCCTTAAATGTTCCTACTACGTCACCAACTTCCTCATTATCGTCGATTGAATAAATTGTGCCATTAATCTCGTTTGTTGTATAATATGACTTTCCAGCGATTTGGATCTCAAACACCTCGCTATCGGATTCCTCGGCTTTCGCCTCTTTCACAGCATCTTCCTCTTCCTCTTCCTCTTCCTCTTCTAGATCAGGCTCTTGGATCTTTGCTTTTGTCACGACTTCGACCTCTTCCTCTTCATACTCAGACTCTTCATCCGGAACATCCTCATCTTCCTCTACCTCTTCATCATCTATATGCGCCATGCTAAGAGAGTTTGTCACACCAATAACATTCACACTCTTCTCGATATTGTCTTCGTCAATAACATACACAATATTATCCACAGGTGGTGCTTGTACAAGGACAACATCATCGTCGTCAACTAGAGTTTCGCATTGTGTAGGTTCGCACTCAGTTTCTGTTTTAATATTTACATTTGCATTTACACTAAATGTTCGAGCATTGCTTCTACATTCACAACGAAATTCAGGAATTGAACAAATCAAGTTGCGCAAAGATCTATTTTCCTTTCTCAATTTCTTATTTTTTCTCAATAATTCGCGCACAATGGGAAGACCCATGAGCGCATCGTAATTCTCTTGTGCAAAATCCATCGCGTTTGATAAGATAAATAATTATGATATCAAACTTTCCAATTTTTTACATTAATATTCTACTCCATGTTTCAGGAAATAGATCTTTTGTATTTACCATGTTTGCTGGTCCAAACCATTTACTAGGATAACATACTATTTTTTCATCAAATCTATTAAAATAACCACCCCACCAACTAAATGAACTATTCGCAATAATATTGTCATTGCAACAACTCATTATCAACATCTGTTCCCAATCAATAATCTTATCATCAACTTTTTGAAATTCTACCAAAAAAAACTCTTTTTGTAAACGTAGAATAGTATTTAAAACTTCTTTATTATCTTCTTCTTCACAAAAATATAAAACCTTTATATTTTCCACGTTCTGTCTCTTTTGTATAATATAATTTAATGCGGATCTGTAATATTCATATGGCATAATCGGATGAAAATGTTGCAAGTTTTTATAATCGCCTAAGCGAAAATGCATAGAAATTGTGTGGCAGCTGTTATAAATACCGAAATATTTAGTTTTTATAGATTCTTGTTGCTTGTTTAGTCCCAATAACGAAAAAATACGCGCTTCGTTTTCATAAAAATATTTGTAACTTTGAAAATATCCATAAAGCAATATTCCATGTTTATATATTGGTAAATTTTTATATTCGAACCCATTCTCTCTAAAAATCTCTAATCGTAACAATTCATCATTTGATACTCTTGGAAATGATTTTCGCGTTGTAAAAATATCAATACCTTTTAAAAAGGTGTCCCAATAAGTATTTCTCGTTCGTCCCGTTGTTAAAACTTCATCATAAGGAAATAATATTTTATGATTATTTTTAATTCCATACGAAATAGTTGCAAATATTTGAAACAATTGATTTCCTAATCCACCCATTAAATAACAAGATGCGACATTTTCCATTTACAATGGTATATAATTTATGCATTATTTAAACCCTTTTTATCTAATCAATTTCTTCGATCTTTGGTCCATCGTCTTCTGATTCTACAGACGCTTCTTTATTTGTACTCGCCGAACCCAGTAATGCCTCTACTTCTACCCTCATCTCAGCTACCTTTGCTTCGTATGTTTCTTTTGATTCAGAAGGATGATCAGTGTGCCATTCTTGATATTTATTTATCACAGCTTCAACGTCCGTCTTTACCGAATCAGGACTCTTATCATTGTTGCTCTTTAACTGATAAATCTGCTCTTCCATACGATTTTTAGCATCTACGCGATCCCTAATTTCCGCATCCTCGGTCTTATACCGCTCTGCCTCTTCCACCATTCTCTCAATTTCTTCCTTACTTAATCTACCTTTATCATTAGTAATAGTGATCTTATTCATTTTTCCAGTTGACTTTTCACTTGCCGATACATTTAAAATACCATTTGCGTCAATATCAAAAACAACTTCAATTTGTGGCTGACCACGAGGCATTGCTGGAATACCTTCCAATTGAAACTTTCCTAGAAGTGTATTATCCTTTGTCATGGCGCGCTCACCTTCAAATACTTGAATTAACACACCAGGTTGATTATCGGCATACGTCGAAAATGTTTGAGATTTCTTCGCAGGAATAGTGGTATTACGATTAATCAACTTCGTCATTACACCACCAGCAGTTTCTAGTCCCAAGCTCAAAGGACAGACATCAAGCAAAAGCATATCGCTAATCTTTTGGTCCTTTGAACCTGTCAAAATGGCAGCTTGAACTGCTGCGCCATATGCAACACATTCGTCGGGGTTAATCGCCTTGCACAATTCCTTGCCATTGAAAAATTCACTCAATAATTGTTGAATTTTTGGAATACGGGTGCTACCACCAACCAAAACAATCTCATGAATGTCGCTCTTCGCCATCTTTGAATCACGCAACACTTGTTCAACCGGCGCCATAGTCTTTCTGAACAATTCTTCACAAAGGTTCTCAAACTTAGCGCGCGTAATCGTGCCATTAAAATCAACACCCTCAAATAAACTATCAATTTCAATGTTTGCTACAGTAGATGCTGATAGCGTTCGCTTTGCAGACTCACATGCAGTTCTAAGTCTTCGCAATGATCGAGCGTTGGTAGAAATATCAAGCTTATGCTTGCGTTTAAATTCCTGAATAAAATGTTCAACTAACAATGTATCAAAATCCTCACCACCAAGGTGCGTATCACCCGCAGTAGCCTTAACTTCAAAAATAGACTCTTCAATAGTAAGAATGGATACGTCAAACGTGCCGCCGCCAAGATCATAAATAAGAACATTCTTTTCGCCCAATGATTTACTATCTAGACCATACGCGATTGCTGCCGCAGTCGGCTCATTAATAATTCGCAAAACATTTAAACCCGCAATAATACCAGCATCCTTCGTAGCCTGACGCTGCGAATCATTAAAATAAGCGGGAACTGTAATAACAGCATCAGTAACAGTTTCACCCAAATATGCCTCTGCAATTTCCTTCATCTTTGCCAAAATCATTGAACTAATCTCTTCTGGTGCAAATACTTTAGTCTCGCCCTTAAAATCAACTTGAATAAATGGCTTGTTATCTTTACTAATGACATTATAAGAAAAATGTTTCATATCAGATTGAACCTTTTGATCGTCGTAATTTTTACCAATTAATCTCTTAGCATCAAACACTGTATTTTTAGAATTGTTTGCTGCAAGAGACTTCGCTGCCTCACCAACAAGTCGCTCTTCGCTAGTAAACGAAACATATGATGGCATAGTACGGTTTCCTTGATCATTTGCAATAATTTCTACGTGATCATTTTGCCAAACACCAACACACGAATAAGTAGTTCCCAAGTCAATACCAATAGCCTTGCAACCAGACATAATAATGTTATAGGCGATGTATTTTTATATCTTTTATTTAATTGTTTTTTTCAGTCTCACCTGCGTTTTCAATATTATCTAAAAAATGACTTTTGCGATTATAATTAAAAACTTCTACATCGTTGGTTTTATAATCACCAAAATTTTCTACGCTATACATATCGTCATTTAAATCCGAATTATACTTAGATTTATTTTTTTGCGACAGACCATTCATTATTCGATTAATATTAAAATGTTCTTTGTATTCTTTTACATTTGTGTAATCATAAACAAATAATTTCTTAACATTCAATTTATAGCTTTTTGGGCCATTGCTTCTATACTCACCGTCTAAATACCATAGTCTTTGATTGTACGAAACTTGATATAATCGTTTTTTATTAATGCAGCAACAAAAAAAGGTTCTAATAAAACAATATATTGCGTCTGCCATAAAGTCAGAATTATCATAGTTTTGCTTTGTTTCAAATTCATCTATCTTATCTTGTAAAACTTGATAACAACCCAATCGATTGATCACATGGTCGTTGGACATTATGGGCATAAAATATATTCTATCAAATTCAGCGCCAAATTTTTCATATTCTTTGGCGCTTTTGAAGCTTATTTCTGCTTTTTCTTTTAATTTAAAAAAAGTATTTATAGTGGATAGTATAAATGAAATAAACAAAATATAAAACAGCTGACTATTTGATAAAAACGCACTACTCGAGCCAGTTTGGCCAGCAGATAATGCGGTGAATAAAGTAATTGTAAAATTAATAGGTGTCGTTAAATAATTCCAAAAAGCAGCAGTTGTGTATTTTTTTAATTTATTAGTTCCTATACGGGCATTTAAATTTTCTTGCATGGTTAACATTATTGCCCACATTGGTGATAGATTGTCTATTTTTGTATAGTTAATCATTACGCCAGAATAATCTATTTTTTTCTTAAGATCGTCACTAGAAGCTTCAGTTTTAGAATCGTTATTGTCCGGCTTAATTGGCGGCGGCAATCTAAAAGAATTTATTCTCGGCGCAGTTATAACATTTTCAAGTTTGGATGTAGCATTTACAGTGCTGTAACTTCTAAGTGAATTTGCGCGCGGTCGCGTTTCGATTACATCGTAAAAAACGTCGTCATGTGTAGTGTTATTTATTTCAATAGAAATGTTATTATTATCTATCATTATTTTATTATATTATGTGTATTATAATAAAATATAGTTTACGCATTCGAAGTTATATATCCTTTGTCTAAAAAGGCGGACGTTAAGAAAGATAAAAAAAAATTGAAATACTTTCAATATTTTTTATTGAAATCAAAACCCAATCGAAATGAATAAATTTCTTCAAAGGCTTCCTGAGGTGATAGAGAATGAAATACGAGAGTATACCATTACGACATCTTTCCGTTTAAGGATGCTGTTGAATAAATTTCCACTGGCACAAATGGATACTTTCTTCCATGGGTTTACACCTTTTCGCATTGAAAATGCGCAAAGGCAACGTTACCTTTCACTCATTTACGCCCACAAAGTGGGCGTTTTGAATGAGAAAAGGTGTAAGAAACAAGAGTTGGATAGGATATATAGATATGGGTGTGTAGAAAAGGTTTTAGAAAAGAATAATGATTTGTATACATGGGGTTATGTGAATAAAAACATAAAAGAATTGCTGAAAAACGATGAACGCAGTTATATACTATTTACTTATGCATCTTGGCCAACCTCGCAATTTAATGAATACTGGAAAATACAAAGTAAGACGCGCCAGCCATCTAAACCCGAATATATTCGTAGAATTACACATTTCTGTAATTTTACACTAGCCTGTTCCCAAAACACACAAAACGAACAATTTATTCAATTCTGTGAAAAGCTAGTCTACGACGTCATTGTTGGGTCTTTGATTATGCGTAAGAACAAGTAATAACCATTCAAACGCCAATTGATTTATCGGTAACGTTGCCCTTGAATATCTAGCGGAACGCACAACAGGCGTTCCATTTTAAATATTCAAGGGTGTATATATATTTTTCTTCAAGTGTAAAACAACAAAAAATTTAGAACCCGAAATTATCCTTCATAATTTCGTTTTTGCTGGGACCTTTCTGTTTTTCACTTTGCCGTTTTACCTTATAAAAACCTCCTTGGCTAGAAGAACTCTGCTTCATTGAACTATTATTCATTAAATCTTCATTTTCCTCATGCAATTCTGGCAAGATTCGCGTCATAGGTTTTTCTATTACTAACAACATATGTTCCGTTTTTAATAGTTTTCTATATTCTTGTATAGAAAGATTTCCGTAAAATTTATCTAATAAATAATGTGGGTCTGGTGCGGGTTTTATATTTTTCTTGTAATCATATATTTTGCTATAAATCTGATTTAATAAATGATAACGTTCATATTTTGTTGAATCATCAATATTTTCTTTCATTAGATATGCGGCTGCGCATTCTGGTCTGCAAAATGATCCATAACCACATAATTGTCCATCAATCTCATATTTTGGAATGTAGCACGTTTGATTATCAAATTCATAAGTACACCAGAAGCATGCAGACTTTTTATCTGGATTTGAGTTTTTATATAATTGTAGTTTTAGTTTTTTTAGTTTTAAATTAATGTCTTTTGTTGATATTTCGTCTACATCATCGTCTTTAAATTGCAATTTCATATTACAACCCTCACATACGGTAGGTTTTTTATCGTCGTTTTCCAAAACCGGATTAAATTCTGTATACGCGAAAGTTGGTTTTTCATCTACTTCTATTGTTTTTGGGTCAACTGTACTAAAATTGAAAAAAGATGAATCTTTGTTAGAATTGTAAGTCATAATGCCTGGTGGTATTTCAGGATTATATTTTAATGGATCTGTCATAAATTGAATTTGTTTATTGTGTTCGTTTAATTCGCTTAATGAACATTTTAAATGTAAAATTACATTTGCAATAGGTGCGGAAGAATTTATTGGTTCGTTCTTTTTTAATATTATTTTACCACCTTTGGGTTTTCTGCCGCGTTTTTTAACAATAGGTTCTGTAACACAAGTTTCTTCTACAACAACTGTTATATTTTCAGGAACATCAGCAATTACATCGACCTTCTTTCTTCTACCACGCTTTTTTTTAGGCACTTCGTCCATGTAATTATTGTAATCATTGCCTATTCATTTTTATATTGTTTGTAAATATCGTTTTTAGAACTGCGTTTTTGTTGTATTTGATTTATTATAACACGCACGGCATAATGGCACGTAATTTGTCGAACCAATAACCACTTGATCGCACTCATTAGTAATTCTGTGGGAAAATATGGCGTTGTTACTGCACATATGACAATTTGAGCGAAGCTTGTCAACTTTATCACAAAAGGGAATGAGGTCTAACAATTGACCAAACTTGTGTCTTTTAAAATCACCATCTAGTCCGCATATATAAACGGACTTGCCATATTCATCTACTAGTTCCATAACAACTTCATACAAATCCGAAAAGAACTGTCCCTCGTTGATGAGTATTACGTCACAAATATGTTGTTCTAGAACAACATCGCCTGTAAATATTTCCCGCAGTTTTGATGCAAATGTACAAGGTATCATCCTCTTATCATGAGTTGACAACATAGAATCATGATACCTCGTGTCGCCAGAATAATTAATAACGCATACGCTTTTTCCCAATAAAATATTTCTATCATAAATATTCATTAGCGACGTAGTTTTTCCCGAAAACATAGGGCCAATAATAAGTTCTAGGTATCCTATGGACATGTTGTCAAAGTAAATGTGCAATGAATAGTTCTATGAACCATTTATTCAATTTTTCTAAAATATACATAAATAAATTATTCTAATTAGTATAATGAATACAAATCAAAACATTCCATGGGTAGAGAAATACAGACCGACACAATTTGACGACATTGTACTCGACGCAACGAATAGAAAAATGTTTAAAAATATTCTCACCAAAAGCTATTTTCCGAACCTTTTATTTTATGGGCCACCGGGCACTGGAAAAACAACTACTATTATTAATCTGATTAATGAATATCAAAAAATACACAATCAAAAAAATACTGGTTCTGTTATTCATTTAAACGCATCCGACGAAAGAGGAATCGATATTATACGAAATCATATTTATCAATTTGTTAAATCAAAGAATTTTTTTGAATCTGGTATGAAATTCGTAATATTAGATGAAGTTGATTATATGACTAAAAATGCTCAACAAGCATTAAAATATCTTTTACAGTTATCTTGCTATAATGTTCGTTATTGTTTGATATGTAATTACATAAGCAAAATAGACGAATCGTTAAAAAATGAATTTATATGCGTTAGATTCAATCAATTACCAAAGGCGGATATATACAAATTTATAAAGCAAATAGCCGACAATGAAAAATTAAACATAAATGACGCTGTTATAGATACAATTCAAAAACAATATAATTCTGATATTCGTAGCATGATTAATTTTATACAATTAAATCAAAATATTGTAGTGTGGGAAGCAAATATTATTAATGATGAAATTTGGGAAAATATTTCAAGTATATTAACAAAAAACGAAACACACACAATGGTAGATTATCTTCACACATTAAGCATTCAATACAATATAGATAAAAAAAATATAATAAAGCTCTATTTTAATTATTTAATAAGAAATCGATCCCACATATTGACGTCAGAACTATTGGAAATAATAGAGATAATTATACACTCTAATGATTCAAATATTGAAAATGTTATACTCTATTTTTCGCATACATTGTGCGACTATTTTCAAAATAAAAAAATTGAATGAATATAAAGAAAGCATTGTTTATAAAAATAGACCATTAAAATGTGCGACCATGTTGATTTAGAATGGAGTCAGTTTATTATGAACGAATCTATAAACGAGGCTGCCGTAAATTATTCAAAACCTATTACTTCTCAACCGAATAAAGCAGCAGAATTGGACAATTTTCAAAAAGAAATGCCTATTTGTGACGAACTTTATATATCTACAAAAACCAAGGTTTTGTTTCTAAACCAAGCTATTGATATTCATAGCATATTTTGGGAAATACCAATTATAGAGTATTGGCAACCAAAAGAGGGCGTCCTTAAAAAACAAATGAAGATTGTTTCTAAGAGTCAAGAAGAGTTTGAGGAATATAAACAAAAATTGGATTCTTTGCCATATTACCGCGAACATATAATTAAACAAATTGATAATCCCGCAGCGAGACGAATTAAGTTTAAAGACGAAAGAAAAATCACCGTTGGTTTATCCAAAAAGGATATTATGAACTGCAGAGGAAAGGCTAAAAATGCTTTCTACAATTGTTTTGCTATTATTTTACGTTTTAAGTTTGACGGCAATTTTAGGGAAATACACGTAAAAGTATTTAATACAGGAAAAATGGAAATTCCTGGAATATTGAATTCCATACTACTTGATATTGTAAAACGAATGATTTTGGAAATTATTCAACCGTTTGTCGATAGCTCGTTAGATTTTATCGAAACAGACACCGAGGAAAATGTCCTTATCAATTCAAATTTTAATTGCGGATTTTATATCAACAGAGACAAATTGCATAATACATTGAGAGGCGAGAAATATAGAATTGAAAGTGCTTATGACCCATGTAGTTATCCCGGAGTTAAATGCAAATATTATTTCAATAACGATTTTGGATTTGATGAGGAAAAGCAGACGGGACAAGTTTTGGCTGAAGATAGATCTATGAAAATGAGCGAACTTGGATTAAATAAAAAATATACGGAAATTTCATTTATGATATTTAGAACTGGAAGTGGACTTATTGTTGGAAACTGCACAGAGCGAATTCTAAAATTTGTATTTGAGTTTATTAAAAAAGTTTTAACTGCAGAATATAAAGACATTTGTGTTGCTAGCGAAGAGCCTTTGAATAAAAATAAAAAGACGAAACTTAGAAAAAAGACTGTACAGGTTACAAATAATTATTTTAGTGAATCAATTTCGTCTCTTTAGACAACCATTAAATATATATTATGTTTTTTCTTTTCATAATATATAATGTCTAGTTCAACTAAGAGTCGCCGTAGCGCTCTTAAAATGAGTGCGTCGACAACGCAAAAGCGCGTGCGCCATGCTTCAAAGTCGCCAGAAAAATTAGTATTTGAAAAGGAATTTGAAGATAGCGACGTCCCGTTATTATGGTCAAAAAATCCCAAAAAATTTGATGAAGTTATTTATGACGAATTAGAGGAAGATTTTAAAGAAAACAATCCATTTGACATTAAAACCAAATCAGAAACTGATAAAATGAGTCCTAAAAAGAAAGAAGAATATGAGTCGAGTTATGACAGATACAAAAAATTATTAAAGATCTATAAGGAGCAACATTATAAAAAAAAACGCACAGATATACTTAGAAAGGAAAATTCAAGACGCGCTAACAAAGAAGCGCATTATTATAAAATAAAAAAAATTGATAAGATTCTTTTGCAACCTAAAAAGTCACGAAGACATGTAGTTACTGCGCCAGAAAAGCAACCATTTCCAGAGAAATCTACTGACCCAACTAACGCTATTGAACTTAGACGATCCGAGCCTTTGCCCGCGAGAAAATTTGAACCGCGGGTAAAACAGGTATTTAGTGATATTCGCAACGAAAAAAAACCTATCCCGAAAAAACAGGGCGGGTTAAGTAGTTTTTTTAGTAGAGCCACGTCATTTTTCTCGGGAAGCAAAACGGTTGGTGGGAGGCATAAACATAAAAGATCTACACAAAAGCGTAAGCGGTTATAATTTTAAAACGCGCTTCCACGACTTAATGCGTCGAACAGCTTCATTGTGCAAAATAAGAGACTTCCTCTTCGCATAATCAGTTGTAAACAAATTATCGTCGTTATGTCGCAAAACGCGCCGCTCAAACAACTCAGAAGCGCTTCGATATGTCGTTTCAAAATCAGGATTTATCTTTTGCATATTATAGATCATACACCGATCAAAATCATAAGCAGCCAAAAGATCAGCTTCCCTAACAATATTATATGCGGTTTGATAAGGCCCCAATGAAGGAAATCCGTCTAGTTTTACTTTAGAATATGACATTGTTGAAATAATGAGTTTTACAACGCTTATTTCGTTCGGTTTTAACTCTGGTTCTAAAAACGTTTGAATTTCTGAAATGCCGTCTGATTCTTTAATATATTTTTTATCACACATATCATGAATAATTGCGGATGTGTATATTATGCGTTGTTGTTCTGCGATGTATGGTTTCTTTAAAACTTCTTCTTCATAGATACAATGCGCATTGTTTAGAACATCCATACTATGACCAAGTCCATGTGATTCGTCGATTGAATATTTATTTGACGTCAATATGACAAAATTTAAAAGTTTCGTAAGCAGCGACATGTTTTTTACTTGATTATTATAACGCAAAATAATAATCAATTTTTTACACCTTTTCTCATTTAAAACGCCCATTAAATTTGTATTTTTTAATTCGAATATAACCACTTTACTAAATCTTTCATGTTTCCAGAGTTGAATTTATCAAGCAACATCGTTTCTTCTATGTAGAATTTCATTAAAAAAACTTCATTACAGACCATTCGATCTTGTTTTTTCATTTTTTTTTCGCATAATTCTGTCAATAGCAAACAATACTGATCGTAATCCATATAAATTTTATGCTGAATCATCTCTAAATATGAATATACTGTTTCTAGATTGTCGCTTTTCTTAATTAATAACTTATTAACAAATGTGTTACAAATGGCCTGCCTATTTAAAAACGTAAGATTTTCATTTTTCCAATAAAACAATACATTTATCAATTTAAACGCATTTGATAAAATTTTATGTAATTCTTCATCATCCATTGTTATTGGTTTGCTGTTTATTGAAAAAATATTTGCAGATTTATCAGAATCGTCGTTTTCCAAATCAAAAATTGTTTTTCTATACACAAATAAAACCGCATCCATATGATTCAAGTTTTGACATAAATATAGGTCACCTACCTGTTCTATATATTCTAAATAATAACAATATGACTTTTGCGAATAATATTTTGTTTTTTCAATACATTTAGTTGCGGTTAATGTGTATTCAAACACGCGATTTATGGTATTTATTCCTATACGTATATTTTCCAAGGACAAGTCTTTGTTTTTAGACATAGTAATAAAAAAGTCTATTAATAATTCGGCATAAGAAGCATATATTACTTGTTTTAATTTCTCATATTCTGATCCCATATACATATCATAGTATTTAGATTCGTAGGTTTAGTCCATTTAGGAAAATGCAATTATTTATTTTCGTTAGAATGATATAAAGTAATATCTAAGATATAATTTATAATTAGTTCATAGAACATGTCTGATCTTACACAAACAGCAAATACAAATACTGGTTATAGATTACCAGAAAATAATACGCTTCAACACGCAGCCAAATTAGCTATCGTAGAGGATAAGCCAGTTATGATGGACTATTGGACCAGCTCTTTAGATAAGACTGTATTGATTGGCGTAAAAGAAAACCAAGAGAAATTGCTCGTAAAGAGCGAGGACGAATACACTAGCCCCATTTCCAAGATTTACAAGGTAGGAAAGGAATATATTATTATTACTGAAAATTCTATTTATTTAGTGGATGTTGAAATTCCCACGAAACGCATTAGTGCATGAGGCGGTCATGCTTAAATATATGCATATTGATAATATTTTATATAATATTATCATTAGTAAGAACGGCATTATTAAACCATTTTTCATTTCAAACGCCTATTTGTTGAAATGAACTTAAATATAAAACACAACACTATTATACATGCCATTTGTTACTTTTATTTATAGAATAGCAAACAACAAAAAAGTATTTTACGGAAAATATGTTTGTGATTACATATCTGACGACCATGATGGTGTAGATAATGAAATTAAATACATTTTGAATTACGGAATAAATGAGTATAGAAAACAAATGGGTTTCATAAAAATAAACAAAAAAATCAGCATTGGTATATTATCTTTATGTGTAAATGACTACATTCCGACATATTCATCAGATTCAGAAATACAATGTTTTGATTTTTATCATAAAACGCATACTCTTAAGAACGATGAAACATACGTAAATGGAAAACAAATAAAATAACCGGCGTTTGAAATGAAAAAATGTGTAAAAATTGAAACTTTATACCAACATTAATTAATGGAAAAAATGAAATCAAACGTTCTATTGGAAGCTAACATTGTTAATTTCTTCTCTAAGAAAAATGAATATAGATCATTAAGTAATTTTTGGGAAACGGATGTTATTATTGATAACATTCGAACATATGAAACGGGTGAACATTGCTTCCACGGTGAAAAATATAAAAAGTTATCAGAATTGTATAAAGATGATGAACCCAGAAAAGAATTATTGTTTGAGTATAGTAAGAACTTTTTAAAGCCATCGAAATATATAAATGCAACAGGGGCAAAAAGGGCTGGGGGAAAGAATGGTTTCGCTTTAAATGAGTACGAATTAACTCTATGGAATAAAATTAGTATTGATGTTCAAAGACAAATTTGTAAATGGAAATACGATAATTATAAAGAAGTTAGAGGCGATTTAACAAAAAGTAATGATAAAATATTAATACACCCAGCAATGAGATGTAGAGAAGAAAAAATGGAAGAAAGGTTATGGGAAGGACGTGCGGTATTGATAGACAATAAAATAATTGTTCTTGGAAAAAACATGCTTGGAAAAATATGGATGGAATTGAGATCACAATTAATAAACGATTTGACTATTGAAGATATATTATAAACATATTATTATTGCGGCTATCCAAATTGTTTTATATTAGTTTAGATTGATCTTTTTTTTAAATTATTATATAATAATGACTTTAGAAAATTTAGATGAAGTAATTGCCTTTTGTAAAGATATGAACAAAACTAAGTATATGGAACTTTATAATATATTTAAATGTAATGCAGAAAATTATAAAGATGGTGTTTTAAACAATCAATTTTACGGCTGTTTGGGATTTGGCGAATTAGCATTCTCATGGCATTGGTACTTGTTGGTAAACGAGATGCCTTCGAATTTTAAATTTTTGGAAATAGGGGTCTACAAAGGTAGAGTGTTAGCGCTAATCCAACTTTTAAGTAATTTATTAAACAAAAACGCAAAAATATGGGGGATCACACCGCTTAGTTGTGATGGTGATAAATATTCAAATTATAATGACGAGGATTATCTAAACGCCATTAAAACTTCATTCATCAATAGCAATGTTTCATGTGAAAATACGCAAATTATTCAGGGATATTCGCAAAATGATTATTCCATTAACAAAGCAAAGGAAAATATGAATTATGATATAATATTTATAGACGGATGTCATGATTATGAAATCGTATGTCTTGATATAAAAAATTATTCTAATATGCTCAAAAGCGGCGGGTATTTAGTTTTTGACGACGCTAGCTTCTTTTTGTCTGACGCGTATGGAAGCTTTTTAGGTCATCCAGATGTAGGAAGAGCGATAATTGATAATTTAGACAATAATCCAGAATTCGTTCATTTATATGCAGTCGGTCATAACCGCGTTTGGCGAAAAGTTTAAACATGCTCTTGCAATAACTATATTTTTATTTATACACCTTTTCTCATTTAAAATGCCGAAAAAAATTGATTTTATTTATAATCATTTTATTATAAATAAGTACTGATTGAAAATATGATAAATATCGTAAATAGTAAAAAAAATATAAATGAATATAAAACATGTTTAATTTGTTGGGAAAATATTAGCACTCAAAAAATGGAACAAATGTATTAGATGTAATATTATAATGCATGATGTATGTGAGGAAATATATAGAGGTGAAAAACTATATTGTGAATGTCCTCATTGTCGTAGAATTGGAACTATAGGTTCTTATAAATAATGGGCGTTTGAAATGAAAAAAGGTGTAAAATTATAAATAACAATTTCTATAAAACCCCCGACAATATTTCAATTTGTTCGGGCGTTAATTTCTCTGGGAATTCTACTACAAATTCAATGATTAAATTTCCTACGGAATTCTCTCGTTTTATTCCCAACGATGGGACTACTTTTTTATAATTTGGTTTAACAACAGCGGGATTGTTAGTATTATTAATGCTCATTATCTTTCCGTTTAAATGATTTATTTCAAAACAAAACCCACACAATGATTCTTTTAATGATATTTTTTTTGAAACAACCAAATCCAACCCCTGTCTAACAAATTCTGTGTTGTTTGTAATTTCAATTTGTATTCTAATTTCACTATAATTACCGTTAATTGCATTTCCTTTTCCATGTAATATTACGATTTCATTTTCATTTACGCCAGAGGGAAGGTTAACAAACAATTCTTCTCGCTCTGTTATCTTAATATTGTTGTTAATCACATAACGTTCTATTTCAATAGGAACCGAGCAGCCATTAAAACATTGCTCTAATGATATTTTTATATTTTTGTTTAACGGATCTGGTTTTTGCATTGAATGAAACATTTGCGTGCGAATGTTTATCCCTGGTCCGCCGCCATGGAATACTCTTATTTCTGGCATACCTGGTCCAAAGCCTTGGCCCGGAAATCCGCCAAATCCTTGGCCCGGAAATCCTTGACCAAACATCATATTAAATATATTATTTATATCATTAAATTCATCCATGCTATTCATTCTTGTAAATGGATTCCCCTCGCCATATTTTAATTTCATATCATATTCATTTCTCTTATTGGGATCACTTAAAGTTTCATAAGCTTCACCAATTTCCTGAAATTTACCTTGAGCGTCATCGCTGTTATTTTTATCAGGATGGTATTTTAACGATAACACCCTATATGCTTTCTTAATTGTGCCTTCATCCGCGTCTTTTTCAACACCCAATACCTCATAAAAATTTGGTTTTACCATTTGTAGATAAATACAAGTTAGATTTTATATATTATTTCTTATAATTTATAATTTTTATATTGAAAGGTATAAATATATTTTTATGGTTAACAATATAAAACATGAGCAATGATACTACATTTATTTCAAAATATAAACCGTATTACATAAGAGACTTTTGCATAGATTCTAAATTAAAAGACGTGCTTTACAATTTGCTAGAGATGGATTGTTTAAATTTGCTTTTTATAGGAAATTCAAGTTCAGGAAAAACGTCTCTGTTAAATTCATTAATACGAGAATATTATAATTTGGACATAAAAGCATCTTTTCCCGACAACAATATTTTATTCATAAATAATTTGAAAGAGCAAGGTATACAATATTTCCGAAATGAAATGAAAACATTTTGTCAATCACATAGCGCAATACATGGGAAAAAAAAACTGGTTATTATCGACGACATAGACAATATCAATGAACAGAGTCAGCAAGTGTTTCGCAATTATATTGATAAATATAAAAAAAATATTCATTTTATAGCAGTATGCGGGAATGTGCAAAAGGTTATTGAAAGTATACAATCAAGAATGCACATAATACAACTTAACGCCCCATCAAAAGAACAAATACAAAATATAATGGACATCGTAATTAAAAAAGAAGACCTGGTAGTTGATGAAGAATCCAAAAACTATTTATTGCTTATTTCCAACTTTTCACCAAGAATATTAATTAATTATTTAGAAAAAATATATATATTAAATGAGCCGATTACAATTGAAAACTGTAAAAAAATATGTTCCACGATATCCTTTCAACACTTTGAAGAATTTATTCACAGATTAAAAGAAAACAGATTATCAGAAGCTATAAAAATTTTATACACGATTTATGATTATGGATATTCAGTAATAGATATATTAGATTTTTTCTTTTATTTTATAAAAATAACTACCCTTTTAGATGAAACTCAAAAGTATAAAATTATACCTTATTTATGTAAATACATTACTGTATTCCATAGTTTACACGAAGACGTAATTGAACTCGCATTATTTACTAACAATATTAATAAATTAATAAATTTGCAAAACTAAACATATTATGTGAATACAAACGTGCGTTTCATTATTTAGTTAATTTTTTTATAAATTAAAATGCTGTGTAAATATAGATAATCGTTATAATGGTCAGTCAGCTATTTAAAAAAACTATTCCTAACGAACTATTGTTCACATTACTTGACAAAATATGCATAAAAACTGATAAATATTATTTGATCGATATTAATGCCTACAAAAAATTATTATTTTATAATTACCACACTGAATTCTGCGACACTATAAAAGAATATTATTTTGCAGGAAAGCAATTTTATGTAGAGAGGAAAATGACATATAACTCTTTTACAAATATCATAAGGCAAATATGTAAGAATTCAAATATTATGTATACATCTCAAATAAAATACAACGAATCAAAATATAATATTGATTATTTAATATTTTTTTGATGTAAACAATATCTGTAAACATAATATATATGTTTAGTTCAAAAAATACAACCTCCTATATAGTTACAATTGGAATCATTGCTCTTGTCAGTTTTTTTGCGGCTTCTATGAAAAAACCCTTCGAATCTAATGATGAAAATGAAATGATAAGAAAATATTTATTAAACGATTCGCCTCTTTATGGATACAATCGCCCCAAAATCTGGATTCATACAAAATATGAAATCAATGCAAGAAAATGGAAAGACTTTTATTCTAGAAACACCACCGATCTAAATCAACCTTATATTCACTTGACTATTAAAACTATTATAAATCATTGCGGAAACGATTTTAATGTATGTTTGATAGACGACGATTCATTTAGTAAATTGATTCCTTCGTGGGATGTTGATCTGAGAACTATGGCCGAGCCAATGCGAACTCATTTCCGCGAAATGGGCCTTGCTCAATTAATTTATTACTACGGTGGTATGTTAGTTCCTAATTCTTTTGTATGTTTAAATAATCTTATTGATTTATACAAAGAAGGAACGTCAGGAAATTTGCCATTTGTGTGTGAGGCAGTAAATAGAACAACGAACAACGCAAAACAAAAGCAAAAACTTCTTTTTGTTCCCGACTTATATTTTATGGGTGCTGAGAAAAATAATTCCGTCATGTTAGATTTGGCAGAGTTCTTAAAGATGCGAAACAAAAACCCCCATTTTTCTAGCGAATCTGATTTTGTCGGCGATTCGACACAATGGTTAATTGAACGCATAAATTCAGGGAAAATAAACTTAATTGGTGGTGAAAACATTGGCGTAAAAACACAAGACCGTAAAACTATTTTATTAGAAAACTTGATGGAAGAAGCCTATTTAAATTTATCCACTGCCTCTTATGGATTATATATCCCAGCAGAAGAAATTTTGAATCGTCCTAAATTCAAATGGTTTGCAGTTATGCCAAGCGAGGAAATTTTAAAATCTAATATGATTGTTTCCAAATATTTAATGGCTGCCGTAGTAAATTCTTCCGATGAGTATTATAAAAAAAATGAAATTCGTAGTGTGGTTGCTCTATAAAACATATCTTTAAAACAATATAAACACGCATATTAATGTTTATATTATTGTATGGAAAATGAATTTGTAAATTACGATTATGCTTCAGAATCTGACGATTCCGTCGCTGAACCGTTAGATAAACGACAACAGGTAAACAATGCAATAGATAATATTTATGAAAAATACAAAGGCAATGAATATATGCTTTCAAAAACGCATAATTATATATGCAAATTATTGCCAAATATTTTAAATAATATTGAGCAGACACACATTCAACGCGTAAACCGGTTTGAAGAACTTTCTAATGAACAAGATGACTTTATCCAATGCTTCTTATCTAACCATCAATACTTTTACGTCAGCTCTACTGAAAAATTCTTTTTTTACGACGGGCTTCATTATCAATTTGTCAGCGAAGATGATATAATTTATAACATATTGTCTTCCATCACAAGAGATACACATTTAATGTCTTGGAAACAGCGCACGAAAATAAATATTATGAAACGAATTCGGGAAAATTCATTATTGAAATCGATTCCTGAATCAGAAACTATACAATTGGTTATTGATGCGCTATGTCCTCTTTTATTTTCTACTCGGGCCGAAACTAAATATTTTTTAACTATTTTAGGTGATAATATATTCCGTAAGCAAAACGACTTGATTCATTTTATTACATCAAAGTCGAAGCAATTCTTACAAGGATTAAATAACATTTGTCAAATGTTAATAGGGAATGGGTTTTCACACACATTTAAACATAAATATCACGAACATGAATATAATGACTGTCGCATCATTAAGATAAATGAATGTGTTAAAAATGATGGTGTGTGGAATCCTATTCTAAATCAATATGCGCTCGATATTATATGCGTAGCATGTCATTATTCCATTCGATATGGAACTTCTGATGATTATGTTTATTATTCTAGTAATGATGATGAATTAATACAAGCAGCGTTTTATATTAAAAATACAAGTCCGCCAGAATTAGTGCAGAATTTTATCAGCGAATATCTTGATATTAATCGAAATACGGATTTATTGTCAGTTTTAACACTGGATTCTCAAAACAAAACGTCACATCGGTCTACACAAATTACTTGGAAAAACATGCAATATTTGTGGAAGCAATATTTGGATTCTAAGAATTTGCCCACTATATTATTTATGCATAACTTGAAAGCATTTTTGGTTGAAAAGTTAGATGGTCATTATAAGGAAGACCAGGATATTTTTATTGGAATTTCTAGCAAATTTTTACCGGCCATACAGAAATTCTTACAGTTCTGGGGTGAAAATATGATTCCCGATGAGACAGAAAGTGATCTAGAAATAGAAGAGATTCTTGTTTTATTCCGCGGTTGGTCGAACATGTCGTCAACTATGAATGATAAACAGATTATTGATTTAATTTGTCACTTTTATCCGGGCGTAGAAATAGAGCGAGATAAATATATTTCGAAGTGGCGTTGCGCACTCTGGGATAAACAATTAGATATACAAGTTGCAGTTTCGCAATTAAAAGAGGCCATTCGTGAAAAAAATTCTGGCGGGACTCAACGAGTTGGAACCCCCCAACCAACAGTTAATATTTCTATTTATGATGCGTATTTATTTTATTGTAAATATTATTCTGGCGAACATATGCAGAGTACGTTGAAAGTCAGTAAATCTTATTTTGAGAAGTATATATTTGAGAATTTTGAAGAGTATGTGATAGATTCCAAATTTTTGTCAGCGGCTTGGTATATGCTTTAATTTAGTTTATGTGAAAAACTAAATTAAATGGTATGTTTTTACACCTTTTCTCATTCAAAACGCCCACTTTGTTGGCGTAAATGAGTGAAAGGTAACGTTGCCTTTGCGCATTTTCAATGCGCAAAGGTGTAAAATTAATTTATTATTAGTCGGACTTGTCTTTGTTTGAGGCTTCGGGTTCGGTTGGGGGTGCGGGTTCGGTTGGGGGTTCGGTTGGGGGTGCGGCTGCGGCTTCGGCTTCGGCTCTGGCTCTGGCTTCGGCTTCGCGTTCAGTTGTGCCTTTGGCTGCGGCTGCGGCTTCGGCTTCGGCTGCGGCTTCGGCTTCGGTTTTGACTTTGACTTTGTCATCATTGTCTGTCTGTGTGGCGTCACCAACACCACCACCACCACCTCTCATTTTTCTAGACTTGCGGGCAGTCTTTCCGCGTTTGCCCACAGTCTTCTTCACATAACCGAACTTACCTTTCTTGGCAAAATAACCGGCTTTCTCTAAACGCTTCTCTTTCTTGGCAGTACGATGTTTGACTAAAGAAACAATACGGCCCCATTTATTCATCATTAATTTATCCTTGGTTAATCCGCCCTCTGTTTTATAAGCGGTTCCATTGTGGACTTGACTGCGAGATCCCATTAAAACTTTATATTTGTGGCCATTGATATGATATGTGCCATCTTCGTGACGAACTGGACGTTTCATATTTCTCTATATATATACTTAATAAAAAATTATAAAATCAAATTGGGGCGGCATATTCCTAAATCTTTTTCAATATTTTTAATATAAGAATTTACCTAGAAATTTACCATTTGGCGCAGGATTATTAAAATTAGCATATGTTGGCGGAAATGGTTGTGCATATTCTTGTGTTCTTGGATATAATTGTATAAACGCACCAGCACTTGAATGAACGTTTAATAAAAACTTTTGATTTGTTATTGTTTGCACTGCTAAATTGGAAAGAACTATACTAGAATGCAAAAGATCAATCGCCTGTATTTTAGATCCCGCTTGCAAGCCCGCGCCAGAAATAGAATAACCCACCTTTAATCCGGCAGTTGAAGCTACCGTCATAATTGGACTATTGACAGTAATCGACCCCATCACACTAGTAACCACATTAGGCTCTACTCTACGATACCTAGATGTTTTTGTGAGTTGCGAATATAACATGCTTTTTGTTATATTAGGATTATTTCCACCAGTTGCCGCTTTTAAATAAACTGGTGGATTACAAAGCCCACTTGTTTTTTGATTAATTTTATTGCAAAATTTGTTAATGTCAAAGACATATTTCGACATTTCTTTATAAAACTGCTACATTTTATTAGTTTGCAAATTAAAAAATTGGATTTTGGTCGGTTATTTATTTTGGTTTTAAATTATAGGCACATCATGGCAGACTTAGCTCAACAGTATCAGCGCAAAACCGATAAACAGCATATTCTCGACAATCCAGATACCTACATTGGTTCCGTGGAAAATGTCGATACAAATATGTGGGTGTTTGACGACGCAACACAAAAAATTTGTCTCAAGGAAATCGAGTACATCCCTGGTCTTTACAAGCTCTTTGACGAGGGTATTGTAAACGCTAGAGATCACGTGATTCGTATGAATCAATCCGCCGATGAAAACAAGAGACCCGTTACGTTCATTGAAACGACGATTTCGCCAGATGGAACAATCACCATGACAAATGATGGAAATGGAATTGATGTCGCCAAGCATCCCGAATATGATTTGTGGATTCCCGAGATGATTTTTGGTCACCTTCGCACTTCTACGAATTATAACAAAGATGAAAAAAAGATTGTTGGTGGCAAGAATGGTTTTGGTTTCAAGCTGGTTTTGATTTGGTCTACATATGGTAAGATTGAAACGATTGATCATGTGCGTGGTCTTAAGTATGTCCAAGAGTTCCATAGCAACCTGGACAAAATTGATCCACCGACAATCACGCGAGCTTCAGTGGCAAAACCATATACTCGCGTTACTTTCAAGCCAGATTACAAACGTCTCAAGGTCGACGGTCTTACGCCCGACATGCTTGCTCTTCTAAAGAAGCGCATTTACGACATCGGCGCTGTGACTGATCATTCTACAAAGAAGATCAAGGTTGTTTATAACGGTAACCCTGTTCCTGTAAAGAACTTCCAGCAGTACGTTGATCTCTACATCGGTGATAAATCCGAGTCGAAGCGCGTATATGAGCAAGCCAATGATCGTTGGGAATATGCCGTTGCCCTTTCGCCAACTCATGAGTTTATTCAGGTTTCGTTTGTAAATGGTATTTGCACATTCAAGGGTGGAAAACACGTGGACTATATCGTTGGCCAAATTGTGCGCAAACTCTGTGATTATATTGAGAAAAAGAAAAAGATTAAGGTGAATGCGTCTGCAATTAAGGAACAGATTATTCTGTTTGTTCGATGCGACATTGAGAATCCTGCGTTTGATAGCCAGACCAAGGATTTTATGAATACACCTTCGGCCAAGTTTGGTTCAACTTGCACAGTTAGCGACGCCTTTATCGAGAAGGTCGCCAAGATGGGCGTTATGGACGTTGCTATGTCTTTGACCGAGGCAAAGGAAAACAAGTTGGCAAAGAAGACCGATGGTTCCAAGACGAAGACTATTCGCGGTATTGCGAATTTCATTGACGCGAATAACAGCGGAACATCGCAGTCCAAGGATTGCATTCTCATTCTTTGTGAGGGATTGTCGGCTATGTCTGGTATTGTTTCCGGTCTTTCTAGCGGTGATCGCAATACCATCGGAATTTATCCACTCAAGGGAAAGTTGCTCAATGTGCGCGGAACGGCCACAAAAAAGATCTCTGAAAACAAAGAGATTACGGATATCAAGAAGATCCTCGGTCTAGAAACCGGTAAGCAATACAAGTCAATTGCGGATGTCCACCAACATTTGCGTTATGGCAAGATTATGTTTATGACAGATCAGGATTTGGATGGATC
>Ga0136644_10000658_pt1 | contig 27522 bp, 36 predicted proteins | sample C_130820_EF_Meta_FD_94780 | JGI IMG/M metagenome (GOLD analysis project Ga0136644, IMG submission 94780) | Freshwater microbial communities from Lake Croche, Canada to study carbon cycling - C_130820_EF_MetaG (v2) (version 2) | ecosystem: Environmental > Aquatic > Freshwater > Lake | place...
CGTGCAATATGATAGGCACGTTGATAGATTCCGTGATTTGGATAAGCAAAGGGTTGACCTTCAACCTTTCGACGTTTCAGCTTTGAATAAGACATAGTTGTAATAATCTGAATCAGACTATTACTCATAGTTTGCGACCAGCCCTGCTTTAAAAGCCATGCCCAAATCTCATCACAGGCTTCCTCTACATTTCGATATTTTGAATCACACATATCGTGTAAAGCTGAAGCATAAATAGTCATTATACGTTCATCGTCTCTCATATCAGTAAGACCCGACATGAGTTTTTCAGCCCATTTTACCGTTCCCAAAGCGTGCTTTAGACCATGCGATTCGTCAATATTGTATCTTTCACAAGTATGCTGTATAAAATCGTGCAAGTTATTGAGTTTGTCTGCAGGTAGTGTCATAATCCTTACCCGAATGTTTTTGTCATTATAAGACTAAAACTATCTGCTCAATTTTTATCTATGATATACTTAGGTTTAGCAAAAGATGGAATCACATATGATTTTGGCTATTATTCATCTTGCCATAATAGTACCCTTTCTATTATATATCGGTTTGGCACGTGAACAGATTCCCGAAACGCTTTTCAAGATAATCTTCGGTTTAGGCATCTTTGTAGGATTTTATCAAATGTACAAGGCCTATGTAAAAATAATGGATGGCAAATCTCCATGGATAAATTATATACATATTTTCCTATTAGTTCCCTTGTTACTCATTATAGGGTATAACGGAAAAAGCACAAGTCGTAAGTATTTTGAAATGTTGTTAATGATGGCCTTTGCTGCTGGAGGTTATCACATGCTATCAATCATCCGCGAAATATTGTCTCGATGAGTCTTATTCGTAGGTACGCAACCCGTACAATGATATAGGTAGGCTGCAATAGAATCAAAAGTCTTGTTACAATGAGTACACCCAGCGTCCTTATTGTATGTAGGAATCCAATCCTTTGCGTGAAGACGTGCATAATGAACAAGCGCATTTGCCTTGGTGCGTGTCACATGCTGACAGCATGGACAGGTAAAATTCTGTCCCTCATAGGGATTCTTAATCTTGATATCAGTGTTATTGGCATTATTATCAATATTTACGTCAATCGTGGGGTCCTCAGAGACACTATTCGTGTTGTCCCGATTCTTATTCTTATTCGGAATACTAATCGTAATATTTCCAGGATGCACAGCTGCCATATGGTGAAGAAACGCTGACTTCTGAATAAAACCCTTGTCACACTCCTTACACATGAATGCAAACTCATTACGATGACGCATTACGTGATAATACATAGTGTTCTGACGTGCGCACGTCTTCGTACAGCCATTGTGCGTACATACAAAATGTCCCTCAGAATTCTTAGAATACTCAATAGTCATTTTGCTATCTTTCTATTTGATGTATTATAAAATACAAAATATTATTTCAATTTTATAATAATTCTTCAAAAAATACAAGTATAAAGTAAAAATAAAGAAGAATTTTAATGCAGGTCGCCTTCCAAAGCTTCTTTGGATACTGTTTCTTTTATTCAACAATGAGACGATACTACCCTAACAGTAAGGCGCGTGTCTATGTATCCTTATTAAATTCAACAATATTATCCATCTTTTCACTTTATAGTTTTTGGAACTGGCAACTTCACGGCGTACAGTATTTTTTAGAACAAGCCCCTAATTACACCTTAACCAATTATACTGCAGGATATTTTGCTGTAGACCTATTTTTGGGCCATTTTTTTGACAGGAAAAATATGAATCTATTAACTGGATACATTCATCATACAGTATTTACAGGTCTTATCTGCTTTATAAATTTAACAAGGCAACCAAATATAATTTACATGTTTGTTCCTTTTGAAATTCCAACAATGATACTTGACGTATCACGAATAAATAATAGCGACCTTATAAATAACCTTTTCGGCGCTAATTTTTTTATATTTAGAGTTTTATATAATGTTCACATTATAAAAGCACTATGGTTGTATAAAAAACCATATGCTATGGTAACATCTTTATTACTTTGTATACATTCATATTGGTTCAAGCAATGGATAGATAAAACATTAAGGAAGAAGAGCAACCTTAGGCTGTAGTGTACTTATCAAAGGCGACCAATTCACGAAGTGCGAAATGTAATTTTTTAAAATAGGAATTTCTTTTACAACATATACTATATATATCTTCTTTTTCCATTATTCTATCAAAAAGAGGTCTATAGTCAATCGATTCGTCCTTATTTATCGAAAGAATGGACAAAAGATTCGTATACACCTTACCATATCCATACTGTAGCTTATATTTATTAATTTGTCTATAAACTTCATCTTCAGACACATTTTCTATAATTAATTCGATTCCTCTTGGTTTATATTTTCTGGTAATTTCAGCTTCTTTACCAGACCAATGGCTCATAAAGGCCACAGATGGTTCATCACTTTTACCTATATAGTAGTAGCCTTCCTTATCCAATCGTAAGACGTATAAACAACTCATCTTGCTATTATTTACATTATAATATATTTAAGTTGGTAATAGCAAAAGCAAAAGCAAAAGCAAAAGCAAAAAAATCACTGTTAAAATTAGGGTCGGCAAATGCTGTTTAGAAAAAGCTATCAATTCCATGTAGCATGTTTGCTAGTTTTTCTAATAGTATCTTGTTTTTTATTTTATGATTCAAAAATGTCAACAGATATCCTTATTGATGAAAATAAACGCCTAATAATAAATTTTGACGGATGGGAAAATTACGATGAATCTAAGGTTTTAAAACCAACCACCGCAAAATCACGCTCAGTCATGTTGTTACATGGATATACGCCCTTTTGGAATGCTGGGTCAGAGATTTGTGCCCACACAGTGAACCGATTGCTAGTTAAAAACGGCCATGAAGTATGGGTAGGTGTTCCCGGTTACCCTAATAAAATATATGAGGGTGTCCATATATTCAATTCGGATGACCGTGTTTTATTACACAATGTTATGCTTCATTCACATGTTATTTCAACGCATTCATTTCGTGATAAATGCATAAAATTATCAGAACAGTATGGCTTAGCCTACATAGATTGGTTACATGGAGGTACCTTTACTATGAATGTGAGAAAATTAAATAAATCAGATAAGAAAAAATATCGTTGGGCAGTTTTTAACTGTGATTCGTTAGTTGAATCGTTTTCAGATTATAGTGAAATGCAATATCATGTATTAAGACCTCCTGTAGACTGGCACGAATATGAAGTACAGGAACATAAACCAAAATATGTAACATTAAGTAATTTAAATGAAAACAAGGGTGGTCAAATTCTCATAGAAATAGCTAAAATTACACCAAATGTACAATTTCTTGGAGTGCGTGGTTCTTATTGGAAACAAATTGAGGATAATACAGTTACAAATATAACATATATAGATAACACACCAAAAATAAAGGATGTTTATACACAAACAAAAATTCTGTTGATGCCATCAAAAGAAGAAACATGGGGAAGAACCGCAATTGAGGCCATGTCATCAGGAATTCCCGTCATAGCAGCTCCTACTCCCGGTCTTAAGGAGTGTTGTAAGGACGCTGCTCTTTTTGTTGAAAGGGATAACATCCAAGAATGGTCAAGGTTAATCAATCGTTTAAATACAGATACAGCTTTCTATCAAGAATTTTCAAATCGCGGTAAAATTCGTGCTAAACAACTTGAACCAACGCACGATTTAGAGATGTTTAAAGAGTGGTTTGAAAATCAGGTGGTTCCCTCCGCACCCAAAGATTTAGCTAAACCCCCGACCACGCTACAAAAGTTTCTAGACATACTGTAGAAAAAATGCCCGCTTCACCCGTAAAAGTTGGCACAAAGGCCATGGTTTTCCACGGAACTGCCTTGCGTACATCAGGTGGCCTCAAGAAGGAGGACCTTATGCAGAACAAGAACGGACGTATCGTTTCAAAGAAGGCCCACGCTGCCGGCCTTGTTGCCATCAAGCGCCTAGTAGCGCTTGGCCACGTCGCCAAGAAGGGTGAGTTCAAGCTCTTCAGCAAGAAGGATGCTGCGCCCAAGGCTGAGGCGCCCATGGCCAAGTCAGTCAAGCCTATGTCAGTCAAGGCCCCAGTCAAGCGCACAATGAAGACACGTGCCATGAAGAAGGCTAACCACAACAAGCGCCACAACGCCAGCGTTCGCGCCTGGGTCAAGCGCCACGAGTCCATGAAGGCGCCCGCCGCCGTCGTTGGTGGTGCCAGTAGAAGCAGTCGCAAGGACAAGAAGGACCGCAAGGCTAGTCGCAAGGCTAGTCGCAAGGCCAACCGCCGTTAATTATTGAATAATTAAAAATATCTTAAAATTAAATTTTAATAAAATCTAATTTTATATAATAAAAAAATAAATATTTACCTGTTATTTATCTCAATTAAACAACCGGTTGGCCACCACTTACATCAACTACGGCTCCACTTACATCAACTACGGCTCCACTTACATCAACTACAGCTCCACTTACATCAACTACGGCCCCACTTACATCAACTACGGCCCCACTTACATCAACTACCGCTCCACTTACATCAACTACGGTTCCACTTACATCAACTACGGCCCCACTTAAGCCGGTAGGTCCCTCAAGAACGGGTTTACTACCGCTTACGTATGATAAAACCTTCTTTGTTGCTACAGTAACAGCTAATAGATTACCACTCACGTCTATGTCAAACGTAGGTTTGACTCTAACTGGTAATACACCATTTGCGTCCGGTGTAATTGGTGTCCAGGTATCATAATTAAAGTCGTCCTCATTTGGCCAACCAGTAACTGCATAATCATCGACGTAATAGGTATGACTTCCATCAAGAACTAAATTATATAATTGAGTTTCAGGAGGTAAGTTGTATGTATCCATAATATTAAGTACACGACCTCCTTCTATTGTCTTGAGCGCAATACCCAAAGTCATTAATTGAACGCGTCCGGCGACTAATCCTTCCAACATCCTATCAACAAGATTACCACTGGCATCTATAACCTGGTGAACCTGATTATAGCAAGCAGATTGAGTTAATGCCGGATTACCACTGTAGATTCTTCTATCTAATGCAATGTGCGGGTGGTGATTTGTTGTGTGGTGTTGCTCATTAATCTTGCACATTAATGCGTCACCTAGTAAAGGACGATGAAGAGCCAACACTGTATTAATTTCACCAAAGGCACCGATTACTTTGTCACCAACCTGAACATTTTCAATAGCCTTTGTGGTCATACCAGACATCCAAACAAGTGAACCAGCCAAAAAGCAAGGTAAGGCATCGACTGCTGAGCTAGTGTTACCACAAGGTGTAACCGCAGTGACAGTAACAGTAATATATGGTAAAACAGGATTGAAATAAAGAGTCGCATTGGTAGTTCCTTCAGTATATATGACTAATGAGTTACCAGGAGTATCATCAGTCGTAATAGTATAGGATGTAGCGTTAGGTAACGGATTCCATGAAAAAGTTATATATAAACCATATGTGGTATCATAAGGTGGTGGTACAGGTCCACTAGGATTTGATGATGTAATAGTGAGGTTAGTAATCATACCTGTTTCACAAAAAACATTAGGGTTACTTGAACATACGTCTAAATCACCCAAATCACGCTGTAAAAGCTCACCTTCTGATTTAGGCTTCTGCTCACTGTCCATCTTATATGATTCACTTAACGACTTATTTACACGAAGAAATAAACGTATATATTCGGAAGTCATTCTATATTAATACCGGATTTAGTTTTTTTCGTGACCGCACTCATCTTTGAAAACAAGAACATCAGGCTTCATAATTGCCTTAATCACTTCATAATTGCTCATCCACTTTTCTACAAGATTACATGCATCAACCAAGGTAATATCAGCAAATTGACTCTGTCGTATAATATAGCCGGGCGCCCCAAACATATTTACTTCACCAGATTCTTGTAATTGAAATAAGTACTCAAATACAACCTTTTCAGTATCAGTAAGTTCCATTATATCTCTAAAATAAATCATCTTTAGATTTTGTTTATAAAATTGAATATTTTACAGTACTTCTTATAGTCAAGTAAGCAGATGAGTATTTGGTCAGAAGCTTTTGGTCATTGTAGAAATAAATCAAAGCTGAAAGCCCTCCTATTAAATGATATAAATCTTCAAAAATATAAAAATAAGACCTTTGAAGAAATATTTACAGATATCAGTACTTTATGTGAAACCAGAACAGGTCTAGGTTCACTAACAATCTATGACATAACGGCAACAATTTGTAGATATTACAAGATAAATATAGATAAGGTATATATTATAGGCAATGGGCCTAAAAATGCAGTCAAAATCTTGGGCTTGAAAACTAAAAAACACAATACTCTGAGTCTAAATTATGTTGAAATTGACGATATAATTCAAGCCTTTGCAAAGAATTCGTACAGTATAGATAGTGAAATATTGCTTTCAAAGAACGGTGATGATTTTGAAAGCTATATTTGTAAATGGCAGAAACCATTTAATGATATTTTCTATGTACCGTTAAATACAGTTTGAATCGTTATTTTTTAAGTAAGGAAACAACCCTATCGCTAATGACGGAAAGCCACATAGCTAATGAATCCTGACGTTCCTTCGCAACTAATATATCTGAATCACGTGGCCTATACCATGAAACATTTACAATACCGCCTTCTACAATACTACTGACTAAGCAAAGACCCTGCGGTCTAGTTTCCTGGACAATAAGCGGTAAATTAATATCACCCGTTCTAAGTGGCATCCCTTTCCATAATGACCTTTGTGCAATAACAATTTGCCCAGCCTGAATTTGAAGTGGAAAGAACACAGTTGACGCAGGAACACCTATATTACCCAGGTCAGATATCCATCGATATACCAACATGGTTGTTTCTGAACTTAAATGACCCATAAAAGCTAAAGGAACAGTTACATCAGGTGCTACAACAATAAGTAATGGTGGTATCATATGTTTACACATAGACGCCAAAATGGACCAATTTTTAACACCAGCCACGCCACTCATACACATTGTCATAGACCAAGTTTCTGTTGCTAAGAGTGCTCTAGTTCCTGGACTGTGCTCACTATAAAGTAAAATACGGGTAACAATTTCACCATTAATAAATTCATGTGGAACCCACATGTTGGAAGCATTGTCACAAAAAATAATAGATACAGAATCCTTTATATTTCCTGCAAACCCTTCTAGCTGTAGAAAATCATCAGCCATTGCACCTTGAAAGTATTACTAATATACGTTTAAGCGACGATTTAAAAACCTGCACGGACCTTAAAACTTTTTCTTTCTAAAACAGTTAATCGATTATCTAAAATAAACTGAGATGTGTTAAATCCGGAACGACCGGAAATTGTTTTCAAATTTATTGGTCCAGTCTGTTCACAGTAATAGAATATATAATTATGAATTCCAGAAGGTGGTGTTGGTCGATAATATGGTACTATTTCACTAAAATTATCACCGTCAATATTGACAATTAACCAATGTAAAAAATCTGAAGGTTTTGCATTAGGGTCTGCCATAATCAAAGTGTATTGTTTTAAGGGTCTACGTTTTATATGTATAGAAGGTTGATTAAACGTTGTTTTAAGGTCTAAAAGTTGCCCCTTTACTCTTACATTCTTATCATAAACAATTGTTAACAAATTCGCCATCTAATTTTGTAATTTATTTTTTTTAAAAAAAATAAATATGGCTATCTTAGGAATGTTGTTAACATATATTTGTACAGCCATATTTATGGCTTTAGTCGACTTCATGTGGCTCTTTAACAGAAAAAGCTATCACGATGAACTAATCAGAAGTGTTCAAGGAACAGTTCCCACACTAAGAGTGGTCCCGGCCCTATTGATATATGTATTAATTCCCTTTGCTGTAGTCATGTTTGCAATAATACCAAGTAGTGAATTAGGCTCAGCTGTAGCAAGAGGTGCTTTATTGGGATTATGTATGTACGGTGTATATGACCTTACAAATTTTGCTACATTGAACGGTTGGACTTTATCAATGACAATAGGTGATATGACTTGGGGTTCCTTCCTATGTGCATTAGGTGCTGCCTTTGGTTATTATCTTAGAAGTAGTGTATTTAGACGTGAATATTCAATGGTAAACTTGAGTTGGTTAAAACACTTTAAATTTCAATACCCAGAAAAAATGATAGAAATTAATTAATTATAATTTCAGAATCAATAATATCTTTAAACTCTATATCAGTTGAATTGTAAATAGAATCATCTAGCATACAAACATCATTTGAAATTTGTTTTGTTTGCTTTCTAGTAGTTAAATAAATTCCTTTTATTTCATAACCGAACATTTCTAACAACATATGTGAATTAAGTAGGCCATTTATCTTGAGTTCCGGGTTTGCCCCATATCGTAAAAGTAATAAAATAATGCGTAATTCCATATATTCCAGCTGTCGTTCTGACTCTATATTTGTTAGAAAATAACCTAGTGGTGTATTATATTTACCTATATATAAATTTGGGTCAGCTCCATTTTTTAGAAGGGTTTCAATCATTTCTGGATTCTTACAATCTAATGCTATAAAAAGAGCAGTTCTACCTGTAATATCAGTAATGTTATCTGGCTCCAAACCTTTTTTTAAGAAATAATTAACTTGCCTAATATCGTTATCTATTATGAATTTTAAAAACCCCACAAACCTTTGCTTATAATCCATATTAAATGTGCATATTTTATGTTAACGTCACATATTTAACTTAAGTATTTGACATGGTTACTATTATACCGAATTTAATTACTCCCCTGATTGGGATTACTTAAATTCGGTATGAGACGTTATGAGACGTTAGTCCCCGAAAGATAAAAACAAAGAATATTATATTGTAAATAAATAGGTTCTATTTATGATACAATATAAAAAAATAATTAAAACGTTATGGAGTATTACAAAATCAAAATATATATTACTTCCATTCGTGGTAATTTTATGTGTAATTGTTGTCTTATGTATTTATCCTAAATCAGAAAAAAAAATAAAGATAGCTATTGCTACTACTGTTAAAAATCCTCATAAGTTAAATGATTGGATAAAATATCATGTCAAGATTGGATTTGATAATATGTATATAGTATTTGATGATGAGACGGAAAATTCAAATATTCAAAATAGTCATAATATAAAAATATTTAAAAACGACAAGAAATGGAAAGATGAATTAGATAAATTAAAAAATGTGGATTATTATAAAAATAATATAAATGAGGTTATGAGTCGCCAAATTTTAAATTTTACCAATGTAAGAAATTATGCTAGAAAAGATAAGGTAGATTGGTTATTAAATATTGATGCAGATGAATTATTTTATTGTGAAGAATATACACTGAATTCGATATTTGATAATGCATATGATATAATAAACTTCAAAAATTATGAAATGATTCCCACGAAAGATAACTATACAAATTGTTTTCGTATGGGTGTTAATTTTAAAACAGATAATAATACATATAATGCCTATGCAAATGGTAAATCGGCTGTAAAAGTAAATTCAGAGGCAGTTATGTCAGGAGTCCATGATTTTGATAAGGGATTGAAAAAATCAGCGCAAATAGGTAAAATATTACATTACCCAAGTTGTAATTTTGATGAATATATAAATAAATATAAAATTCTTGGTAAATTTTCAGATAAGTGGTGGAATTCTGTCGATATACCTTTTGATTTCCATAAAGAAAGCCGTGACGCTATTACATCATGTAAAGAAGGTTCTGACTGCATTAATAATATAAGAAAATATTACAATGAAAAAAATGTATTAAATGATACTTATAATAAAGAACATATAAAAACTATCAATTTTGTTAAGAAACAATTAGAGTAATTGCGATACTTTTATAGCCTTAGTAGTTTTGATAGGCTGTAATAAAGAGCCTTTCCTGTCTGGATGTAAACAATCAATAATATGTAAAAATCCAAGTCTTTTCGATTTTAACATCTTACAATCGTTCTTAGGCCAATGTATAGACCATTCATCTCTGTATTTCTGCGTATTGTAAATACATTTTGTCCTTCCATTATCGTAAGCAAAGCCACAGGATATAAGAGAATATGTAATTCCTCCCCCTAGAGGTCCTACTGAAGCCCAATAATTATCAATCATAATGACGTCACACTCAGTTTTTTTCAAAATATCAACAATACGACCAGTTTCAGTTAGGTCAAAAATAAATTCGTCCAAATCAATTATAGCAACCCATTCACAATCATCATAATATCTATAACGAAATGAACAATATGCTGCTGTTTGAGCGCTATGTATAAAGCGATTTGTTAAAATTTTAAATTTACAATCCCATAATCTATATAAAATATCAGGTCCTTGTGGTAAATCAACAGGCATCACAGAACCATTGTAATAAAAATAAAAGGCATCGGCACCCTGTTTTTTATAGTAATCTAAAAATCGCCGAATCCAAGAAGCTGACTCATGTTTAAAATTTAATACGATTACTAATTTATGTTTATGTGATTCACCTTTAATTATTTCAGGCATAAGTTCATAATTTACACCATTAATAGTAACCCATACTAGACCTGTATTACCTGTAGGATAACTAAAGTGTCGTGATGGCATGTATTCTTGATAGCCCTTTTCATAAGCAGGATTATCATTGATAAGCACAGTCAAATGTGGCGACGAATCGGACCAGTATGTAGATATCATGTAAAAGACTCCGTTACGTATGAAATAATCATAAATAATAACATTTCCACAAAGGTCTTTAAGCATAGGTCCCACAACAGGTGACATTTCGGGGCGCACAAGTTCAGGTTTATTGTGAAGCAAACGTATTTTTGGCCCCCATATAGTCTCTCTTTTCACCTGAATTACTTGTCTTTCAAGAGGAATCATTTGTATAGGCTTAGCCCAACCCATTTAAAATATAAAATTTTTTAAATGGATAATTATACCACACAGACCCTAAAATTCTCTATATAGTTTATATACTTGAGCCTCCGTCATTGCACCCTTATCACTAGTGCTTATCCAATCTATAAAAGCGTATGCAGTATTTTGATAGAGGGGCACATTGTGATGGTCAATGGTAGAATCACTGTAAAATGTTGATGCAGGTGTTTGAAAGCTCCAACCCTGAATACCTGCTTCAACAAGACGTTCTTTATGGGTTTTAAAATATTTTTTATAATGATTTTTATCAAAGCGGTTCTGTACAACGGTAAATAGGTGTTTTCCCTTATTGACCTTTTTCTTAATAGAATCATAATTAATAGACCAGTCAATGGGTCTACCATAATGAGCATCAATAAGGTCTGTACGTGGTTTACTAAGTTCACTTGGATTGAGTTGTGGATTTACTGCTAAGGTTAGGGTCCAAGGAGCGATTTCTTCAAACAATGCACTAAATTGTAGTGCTGCATAGGCACCACAACTTGAACCAATAAATTTACAGAAAGCAATATTTAATAGCTGATGAAATTTCAATAAAATAGGATGAATCATGGGTGCGTTATCTGAAAAATCTCCCATAAACCAAGCAACCTTTGTCTGTCCTTTATTAAATAAATATGGGTCGCTTACACAAAATATATGGGCTTCAGGTCGTTTCCAAGACCAGCGATTAAAAAATCTCTTAACATCACTAGGCAGATTTCCACTACTAAACATAACCATACTACGTGTGCTATTGGCTATATCTGCAGGTTTATATAGAATAGAAACAATCCTTTTATCAGTATCAACAATATCAAAACATGTAATATTTTCCTGACCAACAATAGGACATAAATCAGCTAAATTGACACTATCCATAAAATATAAATATGGTATAGTTAGGTGTTTACATGGAATAGCTGATAAATCACTCATGTCTCTGATACATTAGGACCAAATAGGTTTAAGCCAAAACAAAATAAATTTGATGTAACCCTAGCAATATTAGAAATAAGCAATATGTCTTACCAAATCCCTGTAGATATTTTGTTTGACCAATGTACCAAGCCCCCACCAGGCAAGGTTGTTATAGAACCCTTTGCAGGCGATGGTCAAGTCATTACATGGTTAGGTTTAGACTATATTATTATACCCTATGATAAGGACCCTACTTTTCCTAAGGTCATGAAAAATGATGTCTTTGACACAAAAATACGTTATGGTGGAGCCTATGTTATTACTAGACCGCCACAGTTAAAAAAGAAAGATGCAACAGATAAAGAAATTTACGCACGCTATGGTTGTGATGACCTTTATAAAATTTTCATAAATTTCTTCTTCACCGACCAACCAATAGGAGGAATTATTGTTGTACCGATTAGTTTTCTAAATGGTAGCCGTGAATCAGAAATGAAACGGAGAAATAATTTCTTCAAAATCTATGAGCCTACACGATTTAACGTCTTTGATAAAAATACAGTTGTGATTCAATTTAAAAAACGTTATGGTAATATATATGATTATAATAATAAGGAATTTTGGAATTTTAACTTTTATGATGACCAGGTCTTAACATCGCATTTGATATATTCAATTAACCCCTATGACTTACACATTCCAGTAAGTAATCATTTTGAGTTTTCATTAAAGAACGAACCATCAAAAAAAATTCATCTACGTTATGAAGACCCAAACACACAAGTACAACCGAATGAAACAATAACAAAATTAGGTCTTTATGGCTCAGAACATATTGAAGGACTTTATATTGACCCGACTCCAGATATGTATATTGTTGTGAAGGGTTTTATGTCACTACCACTTCAAGAAAGAGTCGTAAATGACTTTAACAATTGGCTATCAAGATACAATTTAATTACACCCAAGCATTTTAGAAAAGAGTTAACACCAGAAATTGTACTAGAAGCAATACGACGAATTATCTACTCCTATTTTATAAGTTCAGACTAGACCTAAAAAGAACGAAACAAAACTAAACAGACCCACATGGAGTTTCCAATTTGGCGTAATCAACTTCAATCAGGACAAGTGTTTAAACAAGCTGTAGAAACAGCAATATACCAACAAAATATAGGAAAATACGTTGACGAAGTCACCACCTTGATTGCAAAGGAGGTCATTTTTAGGTTATCTAGTAATGGTCCTCAAAAATATATCTACAGATTCACAAAACATGGTATAAATGACCATCCGGTCGTGCCATATTTCAATAGAACACATCTTAATACTGTTTATCAAAATGATATAGGTAATATATATCCAACAAAAGAAATTTTAGATAATTTGAAACATAAATTTCCAGACTGTAAAATTTTTATGGACCACATAGTTACAATATAACCATCGACTGGTCGTAATGAATTCGGTATAAAGATTGAAAGCAAAACAAACACAAGGACTAACAGCCTTTCATTAATGTCCGAAGAAAAAGTTATTACAAAATTTAATGAATGGTTACGTAAGCTTTATGAATTAAATTCGCCACCAATACCGCAATATGTATTAGAAATTGTAAGAACACAGATTCACAAGCGCTATGGAATGGTTCATATACCAGACATGACAGAATCGAAAATAGCTAGACTTATAAGAGATATTGATTTTGCTGATTTTTATGGAAGAGAAAAGGAAATTTTGGAATCCTTAGAATATAAGGCTGTACCAGAAATCACGGTAAAGTCAAAGGAAAAGATGAAGCAACTATTAATTGCTATGCAACCAACTTATTTAAAACATTGTAAGAATAATCACATTTCATTTCATTATGTTATGTATAAAATCTGTCAACAGTTTGAACAAAAGGAAATAATTCCCTTTCTTAAACTCCAAATTTCACATGAAAAACTATACAAATACGACCGCATATGGCACCTTATATGCGACGATATGAAATGGTTTTTTATCAAGAGCGACCCAATTATCTGTTCACTCAGTCCACAGTCAACACCCCTTCTTTTAGGCCTGAACGGCCCAACTGTTGACCGTGATTTAGAAAATTGGGAACCTGATGAAATTATCAAATTATTAAAGGCTGTTGACCAGAAACACACCTTGGAACAAATTGCCTTGGCACATAATCGTTCACCTAAAAATATTGAAAGTCAACTGAAAACTATAATCTTAGAAAAGCATGATGCAAAAACCCATAATGTTGAGGACCTAATCAAGTTATCAGGTTTAGCTGAAGAAATCATCGTTGACGCAATTATGCGCCATGAAATGCGTAAAAATAGAGGAATTGATAATCCGAAAAAGAAAATAACAGAATCCAAACCACAGGAGTCTGTTGACACTTTGAAAGAAGTGTTAACAGTTTTAAAGGATATACAGGGAATGATGCGTTATCTGGTAGGTAAGGTTTAGACGTTATTTACAAAGAAAGCAAGTGATACATATAGTTTAGCTCATCTAGATTCATTGTATCGATAAATCCAAGAACATTATTCACGATGAGTCTATCACCATTATTGTAATTGAAATCGCGGTGATTAAACAGCCGATTCACAATATTAATAACCCAATTGACCTGTACAAGCCCGTTGTTTGGATTATAGGTATGAATAAGATACTCAAGCTCGGTAAGAATATGATTCTGAATTTGTGGATTATGATTCACAATAATATTAGTATAATTGTTAATTTCGACAGCAATATTTGGGTCAATATTAGCATTATTATTCGCAAAATTATTAATTAGATTGTAACGAATTATATTATTTGCAACTTCGTTATTGTTATTATTCTCAATATTAATGTAGTTATTTAGCATTTTGATATATCAAATATATCAAAATATTATTATCAATTTTTACTAAAATATCAAAGTTTAACGTAAATTAACGTTCATTGGCAACAACAAGGTTTCCTTTCTTGTCAAAAAATACGTAAGTGGCGGTCATAGAGACACCTGACTCAAGGTCCATAGTGCGCATCTTGCCACTCTTTACACGGTTGCATAGTTCGATAAAGAATGACTCCATTTCGCCGTTAAGCTTAGTGGCAGCTTCCTCTTGAGACTCTACAAACGCATCATAATCATTGCTATTGTTAGCCATGCGTTCATAATTGTCTTCTTCGGGAAGAACCATCATTAAAGCCTTTACGGCGTTATCACCACCCCCAATCTTACGACTGCGACGTGTCTTACTGACCTTACGTCCACCATTCTTCTTGTCCTTGCGTTCAGCCTTAAGACTGTTCTTGCGCATAACAGTCATTTTGTATACTTTTAACGCCTATTTTTTTTCCGGGAATATTTAAAATAACGCCTATTTTTTTTCCGGGAATATTTAAAACCGGGTTTAAAAAATTTAAAATCACTAAGAAAGACATGTTGTCTACTCAGACACTGGTATGTCTCATATTAGAAAATCAAAAATTAAAGGCAGAAATAGCCAGATTAAAATTAGCAACGCAAATACATAACATTTTTGTCAAGGATTTGGAAACTATCATCGATGATTTTAACAAATTAACAGTTAACCCATTGATTGAAGACCCCGCGGATATTTACCCATCTTAGATGCCAACTCTACAATCAAAACACTGTCCCTTGCTTTGGTCAAGAATGTGCTGAGGACGACGCTGTTTACACGTACTATAGAACATACACTTCATTGGAACACATTTGAATTTACAAATAGATGGACAGTATCCCGTCGGACCGTAATCAGCCTTCAAATGTGGTTTGTGTAGACATTGTTTGATACATTCACCCTTTCCTGTACAACCAGTACTCAAATCATCGCCAACACTAGCCACTTCTTCATTATCAACAACCGTTTTCTTCATCCCCCGTGTAATACTGACATAATACAGATTCTCATGTTCGATTGTAATGTCCGACGCCATTCGTACAACGTCATCCTCCATACCCTTATACGAATGAACTGTGTACATCTTATAGCGCGCATCAGTAATCATAACACAATTGCGTTCTACGTCGCTAATGAGTAGGTCTAGTTCCTCCTTGGTAATAGACTTTAGAAATTGTGGCAAATCATCCTCAAATTCACTTTCATCAATGACGGACCAACTGTTGGCCAATTTAGCATGTAGTGCCCGCATCCGCGCCACCTGTGCATCCCAGCCATAAATCCATGTTCCAGGAGTATTTCGTGCAGTCTGAAAGAGTAAGCGCCAGGTTCTAAATAGCCAAACAGCCTTTTCACCCGATTCAACGTAACCACCAATATCTGTTTTTCTTCCACCAACAGCCTTAGAAATCATCCATAAGTCCGGAATTTTAGCCCGAAGTTGAGAACAGGCCGGCTCTCCAATACGAAAGGTGGAATAGAATTCTACAATGGTAGCATCAGTAGGCATAAACTTAAATGCGTTAATACATCCACGGAAATCGTAGATAGATTGCTTTGGGTCACCTACAAAGACCTTAGGACATTTCGTATCATTAAGCAACATCTTCAACATAATCATATCAAAGTCCTGTGTTTCATCGCCCATGACGATATCGTAATTTTTATCAATAAATCCCTCAAACCACTTATTAATAAAGGCCATCTTTCGTATAGTTTCATAGGTGGTCAGTTGAAAGGCCAACGCTGCTGTCCAAAGTTTCTCCAAAATTGCATCCTTACGTTTTAGAAACCGCAAACACCATGATTCCATAGTGGTAGATTCTGCATCTGTACAGAATTTACTAAAATGTTTACAATAGACGTTCTTGAGTTTATAAGGCTTATCTTGAAACCAAGACACGTATTGCGCAATATTATAGGGTTTCAATTCTACAAACCGCGGTTCACCACCAACTTTGATACAATATAGCCTGTAACATAAGGCATCAAAAGTGTAAGCTTCCATATTTGAAATTTTCCCCTTTTTAATCTTGTCCTTAATTTCTGTCACCAGATTCTTATTAAACGCTAAATATAATACACGTTTGTTTTTATGTATCTTACTTAATGTAAGTAGCATGGTTGTCTTACCTGAACCAGCTACTGAAGGAACAGCTAAAACGTCACCATCAACAAATTTGTGCTTGTTGACATAATCTCTGTGAACATTGTCTAGAAGTTCCATAGTGGAAACACATCGGGCTTTTAAGGACCGAATTGAACAGGCATCAGGAAATATACTCAAAATCCGCAAACCGTCAACAGTTAGAAAGGAAGAAACAGTAAGGTCACTAAGTTCTGCATATTCAGCAATCCATACCTGTTTACATTCACCTAAAATGTCAACAGTATGAACATTTCTGTCAACTAGCCACCCCCATCCCGCCGCCGTATAAAGAAAGCAATTATCCTTTACCGCCTTTAGCACATCAACAAATTCCGACTTAATTTCTACTGCAATAAGATTGCCTACTAGAACCTTATACGATTTTAGCCCGTGAAAATTAAAGACCCAATCCAGTTCACACTCCTTATCTTTTTCACACACCTCAGCAACAGATACAGGTTTCGAAATTTCAACAAATTCTAAACCAGTTGCTTCAGCCTCATTGTAAGCAGATATGGCAAGTTCTTCCTCACCAATTTGATAGTCCTTAAATTGACTATCAATATGCCCGTAAATTTCCATGTTTGTTTTTCAGTCATCAAAAATCAAAAAATCGCCTATCAAATTTACCGCTAAATCAAAAGAGACTGTTTGGTATAGTTACATAGCGTGCCCAATAGTACTCATCGCGCTGGACCCCCTCAATATCTCGAGCATTGAGCGCTAGATTACGTAGATTTGGCGAATACAGACCATTATTGTATGTATCAAAGTAGCAAAGATTGGATATCCAACTAGGTTTTACATAAGACACCTGATAAAGCATACACTCATAATTATGAGTGTAATAGGTACCAATACAACGCATTTTAGCAATAAATCATATATATTACTAGAATTCAATTTTATAAAAGTAACCGGGATACGTTTATAACTTGCTTAAGTCAAACGCCTGCCACATACCGCCAAAAAGACTCTTGCGATTGCTTCTACTGGCCTTACGACTAGCACCACCATTCTTCTTGTCCTTACGCTCAGCCTTGAGCTCGGCCTTGCGCTCAGCCTTACGACTGGCACCACCATTCTTATTGTCCTTACGCTCAGCCTTGGGCTCGGCCTTACGACTGGCACCACCATTCTTCTTGTCCTTGCGCTCAGCCTTGCGACTATTCTTACGGCTGTTCTTACGCATAGACTCCATTGTTTATACTTATCATTTAGAAAATAATTTAACAGCTAGCAATGAGAAGGTCGCGCCAATGATTATAATCGCGAAGAGTACAATAGGCAATCCTATCATCTTTATATTTAGTAAAATATTCACTAGGAATATTGTTAAAATCATTAGCAGTCATTGCTAGCCCAGGTGGCATAATCACAACCTTCTGCGTACAAGACCACAAATCAAACGGTAGTCCGTACCCCTTGTAAAGTGCTACTTGATGTGTCGGACTATTACCAATCGTACCATAACCATTCTTCCTGATGTGTTCTAGACTATCTACAGGAATATAATCGGCAAACCATGCATAACCATAATAATCATACACACAAGTCTTATGAATACTAGGATTATCATTTAATACAAGATTATGCTCGGTCATGTATGCATGTCCATATGTAAATCCCTCCTTTAATGTATTAAAACGACAAATAATATCTGGCTCTAATGCACGATGAATCCAAATGGTTGCTCCAAACTCTGTCATGTTTAACATTATTTATATAACTTAACATGTATTCAATTTTACCAATAAAAGTAAATAAAAATGAAAGTCAAAATCATAATAATCATAATACAATGGCATCCAATACGATTATTATTTATTTTAATGAAACTAATAATAGTAACGTTCAACTAGTATTACCACATAAAATGAAGCGCAGTCACGACAAGGATTGTCCTATGATATTAGCAATGGAACTAGAGGGACAAAGTGTTGACAGTGAAGATGAAGCTAATGGTAATAAGATAATCTATGACCGTCTTATATATTCTCATAATACTCACACTGATAATGTTGAAAAGAATGAGGCTGGTCAATATATCACATACTTTTGTAATCGGTGTTTTGACACTTATCCAATCGTATGTACTTCACATAGTCTTGACCCATATCATACACCGTGTAAGAAGTGTCATGTTGAAGATTGGGTAGCCAGTGAACGCTTTCTATGTGATTATTGTATTGAAGAAACTCATTATCCTGTTAATAACCAACGCTGGTACATAAGAGTAAAAACAGTCAACGATTATTACGCTGAGGAGAATTACTATAAGCAACACTAGAATTATAGCGATGCCTAGGAATTTTCTGTTGACTAAAATCACAAGGACTTTTCAAACATCCGTCAGGACAGTCGTTTATAACTTCAGTAGAAAGGCCATGGTTGGTTAAATATTCAAATTGAAGTTCTGATTTTTTAGAAGTATCAATTACTGTAAAAATAGCCGTGTTATTATCTAATTTTTTATCCATCTTAAAGGTAGCTTTTAGAAAATTAGAGTGGGTAAATATAACAGCACGATAACGTCCATCTGAACCAATTGCAAAAAAATCAGGATGTTTCAAGGCCCACTGAATAAAAAGGTCGTAGTTTGATTTATTCCACAAAGTTTGTGGTAATCGTCCGTCGTGTCCTTTAATCAACATGTCAACGACTGCTGGATTTCGTTTCATCATAATGTGAACCTGGTCAACATGTTTTAAGGCAAAGTTGTCAAGTGTAAGACCTGTTTCACCAACATGGGGTATTACATGTATAGGTAATCCAAGAACAGACGACAACATGTAAAAGGCAGTTTCTTGAGCACGTATCATTTGACTTGCACAGACCGTGAACGGTTCACTGGGCCAAAGTACCCGCAAATTCTCTACAAGTGAGGCAGAAAGAACCTTTGACCTGTCAACACCACTCTTTGATAGTTCTGGGTCGGGATATAAGGTTTGCATACCATACGCTGTTTGCGCCCAAGCATTTCCACAAGATATACCATGTCTAACAAAAATAATTTCAAAAATCATAATACACCTTACAATAAAACTAAGAAAATAAAATCACGCAGCGTCTATACCGGTGAATAGATTATTAATAATAAAATCATAGGCGCGTTCTGCATTATCAGATACTGTCTTTTCCTTATACCAGCATACCAGTTCAACAGGAGTATGATTATGAGAGTGAAGTGGAATGTACCGAACCATACAGTAATTGTGTTCCTTCATTGTAGATAGCGTACCAATGGCAGCCTTTGAAACAAAGGTCTTGACTGGTGAATTATCGTACTGAATTTGTACGCCAAAATACCAGGCAGTAATAGTAACTCCGTCAATTGTAATAGATGGCATATTTGATTCTTTTTACCAAAATGTAATAAAAAGAATCAATCATCAATTTTATAACGTATCATACCAAACTTATGGCGTTGAGTAAGGCATACCGGCAGTTCTTCGCATGGCAACAATATCTAAATCAGCTGGTGTCGCCTTGTCAATACGGTAGTGGTCACCAGGAAAATCCATTTTAAAAAGCTCATTTTGTGTTGGCATACCATACTGGTCTCCTGCATATTCAACGCAACTGGGATGTTGTTGTACCCAGTCAAGAACATGCGATGTACTGCCGTTAGCTTCCTGTTTAATACGATATGAGCCCATATAGCCTGATTCACCTCCTACTGTAGTATATACATTACCACGCCATAAGCATATACTATTTACAAAGTCAATTTCATAAACAACACCACGGGCATAAGGTCGTCCATTAAAGGATTCGTCATCAAAAATAGAAACAATTTCATTGCCAGCCGTCAAAGGAACTAAATCAGGGTGCCACCTACAGTCATGCTGAGCTGAAACACCATGGTATTGTTCTCCACCAAGAACTGGTTCACCACTAATAGTTAAGAATTTCGTCAAAGAAGGATTTTTAGTAATATTGACTAAGGAACCATTAGAATCAATTGCCCAGTCCATATTTTTAGTCACATAGTTAATACATATAACAGCACTTTGCGTTCTAAAACTCAATATAACATTACCAGTCTTAGGATGAACATCAACTGCATTCAAATGAAAGTCCTCAGATATATCATCATTAAAGTAATCAGATGAAAAAGCCTCCCATACAATTTGATGTTGCGGGCTTATTTCTTGTAGATACCAACCACTATAGTATGAAATAAGCATACAATTTCCACGACGATTACCGGGTCCCTTTATTTCAATAGTTTCATGCACATCGGCGCCTGGAACCACAGAATTACGTGTATTGGCCAACATCAAAAAATTCTCCTCTTCCAAGGTCGAAATATCAATAATGCTTCTGGGACGATATCCGTCAAATATTAATGTGCAAACACGATTAGTAGAAGCTCCAAGTTGAAGAGAAGTTAATTGTGGGTTATTTTCATAACTTGGGTCACTATTGGAGCGTCTATACCATACAGGAATACCATTAGAATCATAAATTGAATAATAGGGACTGCCTGAGCCAAAGGTATCGACAGTCAAGTAGTATCCAGGTACATACCCAGCATTTTTAACAATTCCAGACCCATAGATTGTATGATTAGGATGTAAGCGTATATAATAATGATTATTTGACAAATCGGTTATAGAAATTAATTGATTTGGATAAGCAACGTCAACAATTGACAAAGAGCCATTGACGACTAAGGTATATTCAATTGTATTATACATTCCATCTGTCATCATTCCATAGTCAGTTACATCGACTGCAAAATCAGGTGTTAAATTTCCAGCACCACTTACAGAAGCATTTAGTCCACTAATAACCTGATTAACAGTAATATCAATACTATTAATAGGATTCCATAATTGTCTCATTTGACCATTTGTATCGCAGTAAAAGATGTATTGTTCATCATTAATATTACAGACATCAAAGGCCTGACCACTAACAATCTTATTGCCCACATTAATATTTATTTCAGCTAATATTGAGCCATTTGACACAATAACTTCAAATAGCTTATTGTTTATATCTAAGCCAATTAAATACACGGTTCCACCAATAGATAAAAGCTTATAACTTGTTGTATAAATCAAGGAAGAACCTACACTGATACTTGTATCTTGATTTACAATAGTTGAAAAGACAATATTGGAGCTATTACTAATAAATAACAAGGGCACATTGTTATTAACAACTATAGTAGGATTCGCATAAACTACATCAGTATTATTAAAGGTTCCTATAAGGCTGGTTGTTGTACTATTATAAGGAAAACTTACAACCTTTATATTTGCACCTGCAGTATAAGCAAGATAGCTTAACAATAAAGTATCGTCGCTATAAATAGAAAAGCTTTCGCCTGTATAATCTGAAACCAACGTAGCTGTACTTAAATTACCACTTCCATCAAAGGATACAACATAAATTCCGTTCCCTAAAGCAATAAGAATCAGCTGACTATTAGCAGTAATACATTTCTGTAGTTTGACATTGGAAACAGTACTGTTAATCGAAGAAAGTGCTAATTGTGTAGTGACCGACGGATTGTTGGAAACAAACCATAAGGTGTCGTTATTTGTGCTAAAACCATACCAGGTGCTAAATTGTGCACTACTTGTGTAACCTACAAAATTAGTTAAAGGTGATAAACTATCAGCAAACGAATACAAATTCTGAAGATTTGCGTCAGGACTGCGTCCATACATATATCGTATCTGATTGTGTACCGTATCTAAATATAATGCTGAAAGTGTTGTACGGTCGCTCTCATCAAGGTACACATTACACGATATATAGTTATTCATGGTACCATAAACACGCCCAGCCTCACCTCCATTACCATCCTGGCATATATCAAACCAGTTTCTTGGTTTTGTAAGTACATAAGGTAGTAAGGTAAATCCCCATTTATAGGTTAAATAATTCTCAATATTTACTCTTTCAGTGCTATTTAATGAACGATTATATGCAATAATTTCACATAAATTAAAATTTTGTGCATTAGTATTACCCAAAATAACGTTCATAAGTTGATTTACAGTACTATTTATAACTCCAGTCTGAACAGGTATAGAAACAGACGGTTGTGATTGATAAGTATATACATTGGTTCCGTCTGTATAAAATGTGTAAATGAAAGGTTCAGTTCCAAATGTATAGTTTGTTGAAGTTCCATCAAGTCCAATACTAATATTTCCAGAACCTTCTGATACACTAAAACTCTCTGTAGTGTTTGTAACTATATTTTGTTGAATATCTGTATTTATTTTACCGACTATAAAAAAAGTAGCACCCAACCCAGTTGTTATTTGAATATTATTACCAAATAGCTGTTGACCGTTGACATGAAATGCTAAGGATGGATAAGTAGAATTAAACGAATTCGTTGACCAGACGGGAGCTAAGGAAAGACTAGAATCGGGTTTTACAGTAGAAAACTGTTTTTGATTCGATGATTTATCTAGCCAACACGAAACATTTGCTGGATTTGGTGGAACCAAATAATCCAAATTAAGAAGGTTAGTTGCACCAACATCACTAAATAAAGTGCTAATATCAGAGGCATCTAACCAAAGTTCTAAACCGGAAAGCGTATATGGATTGTTTTGAAAGGATAAGGTACCAGACCAGGCACTTTTGGGTGAGTAACCCGTACTTGCAACACCCTGTACCAAAAAGTTATACGTTTGTGTAGTATCAAGACCGCTAATGCCCATATCTTCTTTATAGCCGTAAGTCGATTCTTTTACAATTTCAGCACTTGAATTAATCGGGACCGCAGTAACTACATTCCATATAGGTTTAGCATCGGAAGCAATAGTAGGATTTTGCCAGGTTACGCGTGGATAATTATTTAGTAAAGCTACAGAAACATTAGAAGGAGCACTAGAAATATGCCCAGGTTGCGATGTTCTAAAAATAGCTGGACTACTATTTCCAAAGTAATTCATTGCGACCAATTGAAAGGTATAATCAACACCATTTGTAAGTCCACTAAGCTTAACATATAAGGTAGTATTAGAATAAGTATTTGAAATACTTGCATCTGAACAGCTTAATATATAGTTATCAACTGGACCTCCAGAACTTGGTGCAAACCACCAAAATTCCATTGTGTTTGGTGTACATCTTGGTCTGATTTGTATAAGAGGTTTATCAGGTAAAGCTACAGCCATCTATATTAAATAAATATTATTTGTAAAAGTTGATAACTTAACAAATTATATACCAAATATTTAAAAATACAAAGATGAATTCAAGTCCCAAAGAAGATGTGTCCTGTCTTCGAATTCGAATTCCACAGGATCCGGAAAGCGACCATATATTTACTCCGTCTATTAAACGTGTAAAAAATATCCAGATAGTTTGTGACTGTCTTTATAAAATATGTTGTAAATGTAAACGGCCGTTTATGAAAATTTCTGAAGAAGAAGTGTCTTAGTTGGTGCATTGTCAAAGATGTACCATTTTTTCTTAGCAGCATCCCATTTAGCACCCAAGGTCTTTGCCTCTTCTTTACAAGCAAACGGTACATTCAAGTAGACCTTTGAATAAGGACATTGAATATGCCCTATTGCCAAATTTGCCAGCTTATCGGCACCCTCATTTCCTAAAGAGTGAATATCATCCTTACCTGTATGAGCCATGATATGTACAAAATGTACATTCGGTTTGTCTTTATAAAGTTCGTATGCAGTACGAACCATGTCTTTGTTGGGTATAGTACTCTTCCAATTTTCAGCACAACATTTCTTACCATATGTTGTAACACATCGTATTGCGTAAACAGAATCGGAAACAATTGCAATATGTTTTCCACTCAGTATGTCTTTCTCAATAAGTTTATAAACATAAAGAATAGCCCCTAATTCAGCCGTATTATTTGACTGTTTTCCTTCGACCTGCTTTGAAATATTTCGGTCGTCATTTTCACCAAAATATATACCCATACCGGCTCTAGCCGAAGGCTTTCCATTGTCAACACAAGAACCATCAGTATACACACAGTAATCAATGTCAATGTATTCGGAGTCATTTTTTTCATCAGATACGGTGTTTGATATTTGGCCTTTTTGCTCAATAAATTCTAATGCTTCTTCATTTGTATCAAACTTCTTATATACAGCACCCTTGAATCCCTTGATAGAAACAGTGCATTCAGCCCATGTTCTAAACACCCCTACCGTATTTCCTTTAGCTACAGCATAATATGGCATCTACTAATCATATAGAATCTATTTGTAATCAAGTTTAACACAAAAAATAAAATAAGTCAATCACTAATTACGACATCAAACGACCGCTTACGTTCCGTACTCAGCGGTGATTTTGACCTTAGTTTGGGTGACGCAGTAACCTTTGGTGACGCAGTAACCTTCGGTGACGCAGTAACCTTCGGTGACGCAGTAACCTTCGGTGACGCATTAGGCAAAGGATTAGAAACAACAACAGTGCGATTATCCATGTACTCAGCCAATGCTACGACAAGCCCAATCAACACAACAACGCCAATAATAAACACCATAATAATTCCAGTAATAAGAACATTTACGCATAGCTGAGTATCAGTAATCCATAGATGAGTATGATAGCATGAGATACCCATTGAAAATATTGTAAGTCCACCAATCGTAAACAGAAGAAAGATAAAATTCTCAATTCTGTACATTATATGTGTTTAAAAACTATATAATAACCGTAATGAAATCAATTTTATGAGTTTACTAACGTCTTATACCGAAGTTAAACAGGTCCAAAAACCAAAATATAAAAAAATTGATATCACATTTCACTTAATAAATAAGTTCAAAAATCACAAAGCGCTAAGAATGATTAGTGCTCTCGATTTCCAGAAGGCAGCAGCCCAGCTTCTTATCAAGGAGGCTAAGGATAAGCTCCAGGCTGCTAAGTTGGAGGCCAAGCAGGCTGCAAAGGAAAATGCCAAGCTCATCAAGGAGGCTGAGCGCCAGGCCAAGCTAGATGTAGCCAACGCAGAGAAGCAGAAGAAGCTTGAACAGAAGCTTGCTGACCAGGCAGCTAAGCAGGCTCTTAAGACGCAGGAGCTCCAAGCCAAGATGGAGGCCCGCCTACAGAAGGAAAAGGAGCGGTTGGCCTCAAAGGCCCAGGCAGACAGCCTGTGTAATGTTCCTATTCCCAATCTGAGTCTCATTATGACCAACGGTGAACTGATTTATCATTCCATCAAGCTTAATGACAAGAGTACAGATGAGGTCCATGGAGTTTGGACAGATGGAAAGGTCGATTTCGGTGGCCAGCTTCTGCCCCCACAGGCCTTTCTTACGGCTCACAGCCTAGACCTCATTTCAAAGGGTCTTATTAAGCGTCATTGTGCCCACAATGATATGTGGGATGTTAAGGGACATGGTCTCTATGTGAAGAAGGATGCCGAAATTATTCCTGTCCGACTTCTGAAGGCTCCACCTATTTCAGATAAGAGTCTGAATGAGACTGCAAATAGTGACATTGATGACGCTAAGTCAGCTATTTCAGTGTAAATACAAGACAAGACAAGACAAAAATAAAAACAAAAACAAAAACAAATATTTTTCAGTATTTAGCTCGACACAGGTACAGTCAAATACTTAGATATTTGACATGGTTACTAACATACCGAAGTAAATTTAAAATGTGTTTGTCTCATGTACAATAGCCTTAACCCTTAGATTAGGATGAAGACGCATAGCCCGCTCAAAGATAAGGTTTCCAATATGGTTACGCAAGTCGTTTTCCCAGTTAGAACCCTGACGCAAGGCATAGCTATTAAACTTATACATATCCTTAATAAGATAGCAATCTATCTTTAATGATTGATTGCTAAGTTCTACATTATGAAAATAACCGTCAAAGTTCGTTGAATCAAGGCCAAAGACATTTTTAAGTGTAGAGTACCATGGTCTTAGCATGTCGTCATCCAAACCTAGAGCTGAGCGTACCGAAATGTCTGTAGTATCGGCATCAAAAGCCAAAACGTATCTGTAATGTATTGTTGACATGTTTTTAAAAAAAGATAACAATCCTAGAAAGCTTCAATTTTATATCAATCGTCGTCGTCATGACTGTGTCCACCACTCTCACCTCCACTAGTCTTTTCAGGTTGATAAAGTTCTGGACAATGACTGGGCTTGTGGTCAGTCTCCTTACAAATCGTACAAGGGATGTGTGGGTCCATTTTTTACTAATATAAATAATCATAATATGGAATCAATTTTAAGCGTATTACATGGTTACTGACCATAATAGACTAACGACAGCCGAAAACACATCTTATATACCGTCAAATACTTAACCCAAGTATTTGTCATGTATGAGACGTTATATAAATTTAATACCTGAAATAATGATTTAAACTAATAAATATTATATATTGTAGTATGGATTCATTTTACTCTAACTCAAAAAAATCGTGGTATCCAGATGAAGATGCTAATCTAATAAGATTGTATAAACGCTGCAACTATGACCTTGTCAAGTTGGCCAATATTCATAAACGTACACCTGGTAAAATTGTACGACGCCTCAAATTATTAAAAATTGTAAAAACTTCAGAAGATGTGAATGGTTATATTGACTATAAAAA
>Ga0136644_10000661_pt1 | contig 27409 bp, 26 predicted proteins | sample C_130820_EF_Meta_FD_94780 | JGI IMG/M metagenome (GOLD analysis project Ga0136644, IMG submission 94780) | Freshwater microbial communities from Lake Croche, Canada to study carbon cycling - C_130820_EF_MetaG (v2) (version 2) | ecosystem: Environmental > Aquatic > Freshwater > Lake | place...
AAGTTAAAAAGCATATCCGACTCAAAAAAGTATCGCTTATCTATTCGATCAAGATCAATCTTGCGCAGTATATCGCTTCTTACTGCCGTATACCCATTAGTCACATCAAAAACGCTCCAATACCCAGTTGACAAACGTGAAATGTATGAAACAAATATATTTCCGATTACCCTGATAATGGGCATCATCTTAAGATTCATTGGACTAAAAAACCGATTTCCCTTCGTATAATCAGCACCGCCATCGTTGATCGGCGCTAACAATCTGAATATTTCTAAAGGGTTCATCTGACCATCGCCGTCCATCTTAACAAGGATATCTAAGCCGTCCCGAATTCCGTGTAAATATCCCATGATTGTCGCGCCACCAACTCCATGATTCTTGGACGACTTCACAACTAGCACCCTTTGATCAGTGCAGTTAAGAATTACATGGCTTCCACTATCGTCAGGGCAGCAGTCGTCAATAACATATATTCGGTCGACCTCATCAGGAATAAGGGTCAATATGCTGCAAATACTCTCCTTTACCCTGTAGCAGGGAATAATGACACCAACACGATTGTTACAAATCATTCTTTTTAAAGAATCGAAGGATGAAATTAGCCAACAAGAGCGGCAAAATGGGTAGCAAATAACGTTCCTGTGTTGCACCCGTAAGGACGGGTAGGATAATTAGTAATACAACTGATGTTTCGAATAATTCAAGCCTTTTGAACATTATTATGGCCCCAATGAATAATGGCACTCCGGTTAAGCATCTCAATACCAGGAGCCAGTTATCTAAGGCGGTATAGCTCGGCCGGATCCCAAAGAGATAAAGCATTTTAGAGATCCCGAGTAAGATTGTCGAAAGTATCGAATCGAACCATCCCAATTGGACACCAGTCACTGCTCCCATAAGTTCTTCCGTTGTGTGCCCAAAGTAGGTAATTAACTTCGCACTCGAATCAACATAATACAAGTAATAAGGTAAGTAGTAGTAAAGCATTAGGCTTGTTATCCCTACCAGCATGAAAAGATATGATGCGTACTCGATTCTGCTATCAAAATCCCTCCTTTTAATGTATAAATAACCGAAAATAACAGAAACCATTGGTAAAAAATTGGGCTTTGTCAAAGTGCCCGCTATGTATAGTAGTACGCTTAGTAACGCAGTTAAGCGTACTGACAAGTCAAGAACTCTGATGGTATAGACAAAAAATGATAATAAAAAAGCGTATACTATATCAATTCCAACCATTACACTGTAGAAGTGATGCATTGGATACAATATTAATACAATTGATGCAACCGCATAGCAATTTCTATAATATTTTTTATAATAGCTTATCCACAGCAATATAAATCCAAATGAGCAGAATTGAGTGAAAATCTTCATTGACAAGGGATTCGTAATACCGTAATCTGTTATTTTAAGCATAAGAGGGTAAATCGGCCCCGGAAAGAAGTATCCACTCATCCATCTTTTGAAGTCAAGATGAGCAAGCGTTTCCACAGCGGTTTTAATTCCGATTAATGGGTCTGTTGCGAAGCGAAGATAATACTCAAGATCTATTGTTGGCGTGTTACTGCTAAAAGAAATCGTTACCCCGTCGCCGTTTTTTATAAATTTAAATTCTAGCGTGAGGAATAGAATCCCTTTGGCAATTAAAAAAAGTAAAATATATGGCCACATCTTGTCAAATACACGACGATTCAGCGGGGATGATCGATGCATCATAAATTGAGTCTGGTTAATCTAATCTTGTTTATCTAATAAACACTGCGCCTTATTACTTTGGGTCTGAACACTCGAAGTATTTATAGAGTGACAAGTGTTTTCCATAGCCAAAAGTAGATTCGGAGATGCTTCCAAAATTAAGGCTTAGAAGGTCAGAAATTTCCTCCGCTGTACTAAGATGCTCATAGCGCATTACATCGCAGTAACTCACACCCGTGCGGAACCTGAACTCAAGCCCCGTAGTCAGCCTCCAGGCCAGTCCCCATAGCACGCCCCCCTCGCTCGGTATAGCGCAGGCGAACACTCCGTTCTCCGAGAGGCGTTCCTTTGACTCATTTAATAAAGTCGGAAGGTCTTCAATATGCTCTAGTGTTGCTATTGATATGATTCGGTCATATTTTTGACTCTTAGAGATATCCCCGACATCTGCATAGAAATTTCTCACTCGCTTAAAATTCACACTGTTTTCGTACAGGTAAACCTTTGGCTCGACCACATCATAATTATCAAGTTCATTAACGTATCTCAAATGATTTAGCGTCCCGGCACCCAACTCCAGGGAATCTATAATTGATGTGTGAGGAAATAGGCGTCGGCTCGACGCTACTTTATGGTGCATCCAAGCCTCAAAAAACTTACCAAGCGACGATACAAAAGATTCGCCACGACGGTTCTTCAAGTATTCAGTAGCAAATATTTCTTCTAATTCTGGTCTAAGCCTTGGCCGTTCTCTGGGATAGCTACCAATTAGATTTCTGGATTTTGGCACAATTGTCTTATACTCAACATAATTTAATTGTCACGTATGTATAGGATATTTTATTGTATTTTTTACCTTACGTAGGCAATATCTAAACATCATGGAAAGATAATGAATGATTGCCCTCGTTCGCTTCTCACCAATTAGCAATGAAGATTTTAGGATCTCAAAGTGAGCGGTCCCCTCCAAGCGCTGAGACAGCCCTCCAACCTCGTAACGCATTGCGCTCACGTCATATTTGATCCCCCGAAAACCATATAGTTTTATTGCACGTATCATGAAATTATGGTCATTCGCCACGTAATAGTCTTCGTCATATCGGCATCTCTCAAACATCTTCTTTTTGAATAAAATGGTCTGATTGTTGAATGGCATACTGTAAAGAACTCTGTTCTCCGGAAATTCTGGTGTTATACACCTCGAGAGTCGCCGTCCGCCCTGATATAAGTCTATATCAGCGTATAAAAAGTCCCTATCACTCATGTTCAGGTAGGTTACTGCGCCCAGAAGATAACCATCATATAATATGTCGCCGCAGTTATGGAAGAATATGAGGTCACCATTGGCGTATTCAATGCCGATATTTTTCGCCATCGAAGGGGTGTCGGGTTGGGAGAGCAAGACATCGGAATGTCTTATGTACCTCCGAACAATATCAATCGTATTATCCTTTGAGTCACCATCGACGATTACAATCTGTAAATTCGGGTAATTCTGGGCAAGAAGATTTTGCAAAGCCCCTTCTACGCGGAGTTCCTCATTTTTTATTGCCATTATCACAGAGAGAAATGGGAAAGATTGGTTATTCAAAATTAAATGAGCCCCCCCTCTCTGTAGATAAAATTTTTATATTTAGGATGCAGATTAAAACTACTGCTTGACTGTAATCATAATTATTTTTAATATCTAGTGGCTTTAGTTATAAGATGTTTATATTTCAAATTTTATATATCATGCTTGTTTGTTAAAATCCCATCGATCTAATAATTGTCTTTTCGCTGTCCACCCGGGCCAAAAGGGCGTCTTATCCCTAATGTAAACGAAGTACATAGTTCTCCTCCATCTAGTTGGATGACTATTTCTCTCCGCTTTGTGGACAAGATGCGCGTGTACCAGTAATAAATCTCCGGGTGCATAACTCAGGGATACGATTGGAAGGTCATTAGGTAACTCACAGTCATTCCCTATTGGTGCCTTGGTATGGAGTCTGCCCTGTCCGTCTCTTGCGAAATTAGGCTTTTGATTGCAGGGGAGGTCACCAAGCTTATGTGAGCCGGGTACCACCATTAATGAGCCATTTTCACTATCCGCAAAATCTAAAGAGAGCGCAATATTTAAGTAAGCCCCGTATGGTGCAAGGGATGCGTAGTTATCTTGATGCCAAGTAGACCCGTGTTCAAGAATCTCATTATTTGGCTTGCAGTAAAAAAAAATGCTCCCTATCGGAATGGCTCTGTCCCCTAGTACCGAATCCCCTAGTGTACAGAGGATCTTGCCGGTATGAAGTTCCTTGAACTTTCCATAGTGATGGAGATCTAGATAATTCGTGTACAATCCATTTCTTGCTGCATGAATATCAGAGTCTTCTATGCACTGCTTTACATCATCCTCAGAAATAATATTTTTCAAGTGGAGATAACCGTTATCTCTGTAAAAATTCAACTGCTCCGTTTTCAAAATTTCTGTATTATCCATGAATTTTTTCAATTTTTATTAATAAAATAAATTACATAGAATTACGACCTTTGTCGTTTACACCCGCGGGTCTCTCTGGGGTGTCTACCAATCTTTCGATAATTGGATGATATCTTGGATTAAGCTTGAGTGAATATTAGTTTCACTAACAGCAATACAATTCTCTCGAATATCTTCCAATTTATTCATTCCAGGTATCACAAGGTCTACGGCTTTGAAGGAAACAACAAATGCAATTGCAACCCTTGCGATATCATCGGTTACTTCATGCTTAACTAACAAATTCTCGAGAGCCTTTCTTCTGACGAACCATCTTTCCAAGGTGGCCCGATCAAATCTTGATCTATGGTCAGAAGGAGAAAATATTGTATCGGCACTCAACTCACTTCCTAGAAATCCAAAATTTAATGGCGTTCTAGCAATTTTAAATAGATCATCTTTTGACCCTATCACTGCTTGTATGGAGGAGTCTAGATATCTCGTATCCATAGCGCTAAAATTAAACTCTATTGTGCTAAATACGGGGAAGCGCTTCAGCATGGGTAGAATGTCCGCTGGCGACTTTACTGACGCACCGAAACTCCTTATTAGACCCTCACCCTTAAGTTTGAGCATCTCATTAACGCCCTCGTCAAGGTCAGACTCGCTTTGGTTTTTTATACTATGAAATATGTAATGGTCTACATAGTCTCTCTTCAAACGAGTGAGAGATTTCTCTAAACTCCCTCTAACGTATTTCGCTGTAAAGTTCGGTTCGTCTTCCCACGTGTCAACTCCAACCTTTGTAATTATTTTCACATCCTCAGTATCGGAGAAGAGTTCCCCCAAGAGGACCTCCACGCTACCATTTCCGTATGGGGGTGCGGTATCGAAATGGATTATGCCAGCATCGTAAGCGCTTAGTAATATATCTTTCGCTTCCTTTCGACTTATCGGGCCATATCCACTATATTTACCACCGACATCCCCTCCTAAACCCCAGGTTCCACATCCTAACTTCCCAAAGTAAGTGTCGTTCATCGTCTATTTTCTTCATACCAGTTGATAGTTCTAGTCAGTCCCGAAACAATGTCGACTTTTGGATACCATCCATATAGAGTTGAAGCTTTCGCATGTGACAAGCAAATATTTACAGGGAGACTTGGCGCAGTCACATCATATGAAATTTCTTTTTTTATTCCTCTTATTGATAGGATCGTTTTTACTAGCTCGGCAATCGAAATCATAGACTCAGAACCAGCGCAGACAAGCTCAAAGTTGTTGGGAGGTTTATTAATGATCATCAGTACGAGGGCGCATAAATCATCTACATATACGAAGTCTCTTTTTTCTTGCCCATCTCCCCAAATTGTATAGGTTTCCGATTCGATATAGGATTTTAAAATTGAAGCGGCCAAAACGTGAGACCTACCAAGATCGAACTTGTCGAGCGGGCCATATGTGTTGGTATGCCGAAAAACCGTGAACCGTGTCTTTGTAGTCTCTGCATAAAACTTGCAAAGACCTTCAGCGTAGAGCTTCATTGATGCGCCACCTTGGTACCGCGGGTAGATCTTTGAGACATCAACGTCCGTCTCAGTCTGAATTCTATCGCAGCTCTGGTACATCACCGAACAGCTTGGATAGAGCACGTGGCTAACGCCAGCCTCGGTTGCGTTGGAAAAGATAGCATGATTTATTAAAGTATTGTCTGTGACAAAGATATCTGGTCTCTCGACGATATCTTTGGCCCCACTGCTTACCGCCGCGCAGACAATTGCGACATCAATACCCTCAAAAATATGGCGGAAGTCATCTTTGAGAAAATTTACCTTATGCCAGGTCGCAAATGATGTGTCGTCTGGTAACCTGTTGTTATAAGTTGCATAGAGGTCGTAGTCAGTGTGAGCCCTTAAATAGTTAAGGACGTTGTTTCCAATAAAACCGGTACCGCCTAAAACCAAGACTCTCATGTTTATCTCACGTAGTGGGTTGACTTGTCGGTTTGAATCCGAACCCTCCAATAGCTCAAAAGATCACTCATGGTCTGCTCAAACTCGATCTTCGGGGCCCATCCGGTGTGAGCCTGGAACTTGCTAGTGTCAGGCACCTGTAAATCGGCATCAATCGGTCTCAATCTCCCCGGCACCACTTCATATCTAATATCTGATCTACTCGATAGTGAAATTAGAAAATTCAAAATCTCACCGATCGTACGGGTTGTTACGCCACCAATGTTGTAAATGGATCCCGGAATGGGATTCTTAGTTACAACCAAATGATATGCTCTTACCGCATCTCGGACATCGGCGACGGTCCTTAAACTGTCTAGGTTTCCGACCTGTACAGTAGGGGGAATTATCCCCGCTTCTATTAGTGCTATCTGTTTTGCAAATGAAGACTCTGCAAATACATCTCCTCTCCGAGGCCCTGTATGAGTGAACATCCTCGTAATCTGGGTGTTTAGTCCGTACGCCTCTGAAAAATACCTCCCAATCAAATCCGAACCACACTTTGATATTGCATATGGCGACGCCGGATGAAAGCCGCAGTCCTCGCTAATTGGAATCTTACCCTTGGGTACACGTCCAAAAACTTCAGAGGAAGAGCAAACGTGGACTACAGCGTCCGGGCAGTGTCTGAGAGCCATTTCTAAGACAATATGGGTGCCGGATATATTCACATCGTAAGTTGACAGGGGGGAATCAAAACTGGTTTTCGGGAAACTTTGCGCCGCAAGGTGAAAAATGTAGTCAAAAGATGTTTTCCTGAAGACTAACTCCATGCCCAGCGGGTCTGTTACGTCGCCCTCCAATAATTTGAAGCGCTGATTCTGGATACTATTTGAGACATTTTCAAGTGGACTCCTCCAACGAGACAGTCCAAAGATATGCCAGTCGGTATTTTCTAGTAGATAGTCTACCAAATGAGAACCCACCATACCGGTAACCCCGGTGATAAGGCAGCGCATTATTGTATGTCTTCCAATATTTCTGCGACGTAGCCAATTGCGTCGTCTGACAAGTTTTGATGATTACCGATTGATATCCCACAATCCATAACGAAATCGCTATGTTCAAGAGAACCAACCACGCGATGTTTAAATTTTTTCATTGCCGGCTGTCTGGCAATATTCCCACAGATAATCGGCCTCCACTCAATACCTCCACGACTCAGCTCATAAGTAGCCCTCTCTCGTAGCGCCTTATTTTCACAAAGAAGGGCGTATCCGAAGGCAGAGCTATAACCTTGCTCGGTCTCCCTCTGTCTGCGTATTTTCGTATTGCTTATCCCGTCGAAAACCTTAGTAATCTCACGACGTCTCTCAATAAATCCACTCAACCTCTCAAGCTGCCTTAGGCCGATCGCGCCCTGCAGCTCTGTGATCCGCAGGTTGTAACCATCATCAACAAATAAAAATCGCGGATCAATGTCGGGAAATCTGGATGTGTAGTGCGATGCATCGTCCAAATCTCTCACCCAGCCATGGGCACGTTTTATGATGGCACTCTCTAGCAGTTCCGTATTGTTAGACACCACAATTCCCCCCTCGAGTGAAGTTATGTGGTGAGAAAAATAAAGTGAAAATGTGCCTAAATCTCCAAAAGTACCAACATATTTACCTCCAAATTTTGCACCCATACTTTCACAGCTATCCTCAATTAGGTAAAGACGGTGCTCTGAGCATATGGCAGTCAGACGGGCCATATCACAAGGGTTACCGTAAACATGCACGCACATTACAGCCCGCGTCTTAGGGGAAATAGCCTTTTGAACTTGTTCAATCGAAATATTAAGGGTATCCGGATCAATGTCTACAATAACGGGCACTAGCCCTCTCTGCACCAAGGGCCACAACGTAGTTGACCATGATAACGCCGGCACGATAACCTCATCACCGGCTCTTAGGGGAGACTGTAAACGACTGGAAAATAGAGACTCAACGGCGAGTAAGTTCGCAGATGATCCAGAGTTACAGGTTACGGCTGCAAAGTTTGATCCTAGATATGTCGAAAATTCAGCCTCAAAGGCCTTCACCGTATGCCCCATCGTAACCCGAGTAGTAAGTAACGTCTCCAACGCTACAAGAACCTCTTCGATCCGAAATGTTGGTTCATGGAGTCGAACCACTGGGTTTTTTCTATTGAATGGTTGGGTACCAAGCTCCGAGAACTTATGCTTAAGAATTTTGGTGACGCTATCTAGAGCATCCCTCTGGTCACTAGTAAAATCTGCTCCGTACTCTAAGTAATTCATTTTCGTAAAAATCCTTTGACCATTTCGACAATTTTTTCAGGGCTGGGTGGAAGGTTATCAAGATGCCTTGCGAAACCAGCGCTTCGTTCTTCAAGGCCCAGCACCTTCCCGTGAACACCTGTGGCACTGGAGATATTGAAGGATATTGACTTTGCGATCCCATCGACATAGTCATCATCTAGGACCATAAACCCCTTCGATGAGTTGGCAATCATATCTACGGCTTCTTTTGAAATTACAAGAGGCTTCACTTCGTATATATGGACTACGCCGATTGAGTACCCGAGGCCTCGCAGGATCTCCGCAGCTTTAATAATATCAAAACGAGTACACGAAATCCCTACCAACGTAAAATCAGGGCTTTTGTATAATTCATCTCTTAACTCACCGACGAAAGGGAATGCTCTACGGTGCTCTGAAACATAATAAACCGAATCGTTATTCATAAAATCATTGTATATCTTCAAGTACTCGTTGCTAGTCATGGGGGAAACTAGGGTTATTCCAGGCATCCGGTAGTATAGTGACGCGTGCGTGGATCCTGCAACCGGCCCAATCGCCCCTTCCATCGCAATAGATCTTATAAACATTGGGCTCGGTCGACCCCATAATTCTTTTGACTTCGCAGCGTAATTAACAGGGATAGCAGCATTAAACCAATTGAATCCTTGATATCTTATTATATAAAAAGGACGCTTACCCGCCAATGCCGCACCCACTGCAAATCCACCGCCTGCCACATCCGCCATAGATAGTTCGACCATTCCATCAGGCTCGAATAACTCTGGTAAGGTGCCGCCGACCCACCCCACAGCAGTAAGGCACTGGCCCATTGCCAGGTGACCATTTGCAAGGTGTTCGCGGCATACATTAGTTATTGTTTCTCTGAGCGATTTGCCAAGCAGGTTTCCCATAGGGAGGCAATCTCCATTTTTATATTTTCATTAATTTCACTAGTCCACTTCGAATCCAAGCGGCCGCCAACATCTGCGTGCCTGTCGAAATAGTCACCATCTTTTCCCGCACCTGCATGCCAAAGTAGTCTAGTCGTATTTACATTAACCAATACTGGACTGTCGATTACCTGCGGTAATACCCCAAGTAGCTCGTTTGGATCATCAGAAACGTCAAAGGACCGTATTCCAAACCCTTTCGCTACATCAACAATGTTCCAGTTTCGCCGAACAGCCTTTTCAGTCAAGATGCTCAAATTGTTATCATCTATTAAAAACAAAATCGGCAATTTTTTTGTGGAAGCCCATCCGAGGGACGCCAAGAAGTAATCCTCCTCAGCCGCTGCGTCACCGATAAAACATAATGTTTGTACTCGATTTGCGTAACACATTCCAACGCTAATAGGTCCATGTGACCCCATTAGTCCATCATGACCAAAAATATTAGCGTCATAGGACTGAATCGAGGCACTACCGCCGTACCCTCCCGAGCAGCCTCTGGAGTCGCCGAGCAATTCGTAGATCAAGGCCTCGACGCTCCCACCGAATGCAAGATATATACTGTGACCCCGGTGTTGGATAAAGGTTTGAATCCTCCCCGGAAGATACTTTCGGTAGCGAAATGCTAAGCAAGCGGGTCCGTATTCTTGCCCCGCGGATAGATATACAGGAATAGTTACAATTCCTGTACGAACCTTCTCAGCAACAGATAACTCGAACTCACGACATAGTGTTGCAATCTCATAAACAGCCTTTAGGTCAGCCTCTGTCATTCGTCCTCCTCGCATATTTTACGAGACTCATACCTGTTGATCGCGCTCTTCATCCAAGCAGCCATGTGATCATAGTGCGGCGAGGAGATGATATTGCCATCCACAATGACGGGCTCCCTTGAATACTTCGCACCAGCATTCTCTACGTCACATTCGATGCTGTAATAGGCTGCGATTGTACGGCCCCTGATGACATCCGCGGAGATTAATAGCTGCGCCCCATGGCAGGTCGTTGCAATTATTTTACCTGTCTCACTATATTTTTTTATAAATTCAATCACATACTTTTCCTGCCGTAATTTCTCAAGCGCCTTTACACCCCCAGGTAGTAGAAGAAATTCGACTTGAGTGAGCATTTGGTCGAGCCCAGATTTCAATGACTGTAATTCATAATTGGCAGTTACAAATGATCCCAAAATGCCATGAATTCGTCCAAGCTTATTCGCAGCAACATGAACGTTATCAACACCGAATATCTCTTGCAGGCGGTATACCGGATAAACAACCTCCTGATCCTGGAAGCCCTCCCAGGTTAGAACTAACGCAGTCTTCATTTGAATTTCCTTATAGAAACTAGATAGATTTTTAAAATATAGTCCACGAAGAGCGGGGGATAAATAATAGCGGCACAAAGGAGATATAGCTTCGATTTGTACTTATTAGATCTTGCTGTAATTAAGTACTTCCTGAACCAAAAAGAGGAAAAATCCCAAGCCTTCCACTCCAATGCTGAAACTCTTTGAATTTTACCGAACGAAAAAAGCTGAGAATCTGTCAATCCTTTCCTTGCGACTTGTATGTAGCGCCGCTGAAGAGGCTTGTTACGAAGCGTTATCCCAAAATTTCCAGTAAGGCATCTTACCAGAACCTCATTTATATTCCCAAGTCGACCACGCTGAGCTATCCGAACATACAAATCTAGATCCTGAGAGTATCGAAAAAAATCTCTATAGTTTATCTCATTTTTGAACAGGATAGACGAATGCTCAAAAACCCCAAATCCAGATCTGGCGTTAGCCGTCAATTCTGCATGGGAGGTAGGAAATTTCGAAATCCCCAGTGCATTTCGGCTCTCATCAAAATATTCGACCTGCGAGCCGACAAGAGATACACACGGGTTGCTCTTCAAAAAGGCTACCTGTACCTCAAGTTTCTGTTCCAACCAAACATCTCCTCTGTCAATGCGGGCAATCAGAGGTGCGTCACTATTTGCCACTTGCTCGATTAAAACTGCAGTTAGTCCTCGATTCTTGGTGTTCTCATGGTAGATTATATTCAGACGCTTTGGCAATATAGAATTTTTTGAAGATCCGATGGAGTCAAAGTCCAAAATAACCTGAAGACGTAAGTTCTTATATCTTCCGTTAATTACTGAGGTTATTGTTTCGGTTAATTTTGAGTCGACCTCACACGTTGCTAGTAATACATCAACTAGCGGCCACTCCTCATCAACTGTTGTCACTTCGAATTGTACCTTCTCCAAGAAATGTAGGTATACAGAGGATAAAGATCGAAGAAATCTGTGGAATTTCCCGTTTTCAAATATCTACGTGTAGTTTCTCGTACGTACGGTGTGAAATTTAATCCAACACATTCGAAACTGGAACTGGACATTACGTCAACAAATCGGTCTCTCAGCTCCGCCTCCAAAAACCACTTATGTAGTGGCACTCCGAATCCAAATTTAGCACCTTCTACAATGCTTTTGGCAAGGCCATCTCGGGCCAAAATCTCTCTCGGTATAACTTTTGTCCTATTTCTGATAACCTTATATTGCAAGGGTATTTCCTTCGCCCACTCTTGGAGTTCCACGTCCAACAAGGGTTCCCGTGCCTCCTGTCCATGATACATGGTCGCCTGATCAACCTTCCGCATTAAATTAAAAGGGATATATTCAACAAGGTCTCGTTCCATGAGTCTCACGCAAAGGTCTTCCTTCGCCTCACCTTTCGTCATACCAGCCCCTAACACACTCGAGTCAATTTTTCCTGTTATTTCGGACACCAATTCCGGAGAGACTTTTGCGTTGAGATAGCGAATTAGGGTATCGTCTAGGTCTATGCCATGGAGCACCGCCGTCAGTAACCCTTGAGCTTTACTTGTAACATTTCTACGTTGCGGTAATATTCGGCCAATGAGATTTATAATCTTCGAACTGACATTCGGATACTCAGCCATTGCTGTTAATACTGCACGTCGACGTCTTGCCATTGCATATTTTCTGTAGCCCCCAAAGGCCTCGTCACCGCCGTCTGACGATATTGCGATTTTATATTCTCGGTGGGTTTTGCGACTTAGGTAGAGGGTCGAGATTTTGGAGGAATCGGCGAAGGGCTGGTCCCAAACAGATTCGATTAACTCTATGTTTTCCAAGTACCAATCACTCGAGAGCTGCAAAACTCGTAGATCGAAGTTATATTTTTCTGCCACTAATTTCGCATTATCGGTCTCATCCTGAGCACCCTCGACCTTGACAGTATAGGCAATACAACGGGACCCGAAAACGCGATGATGTGCGCGCGCAGTTAAAGCCGAGTCAATCCCACCGCTCAGAAAGAAGCAGTAAGGTGTCTGGGTGTTACAGCGTAACCCGATTGATCGATCTAGGTGGCGATCAGCCTCTCGAATGAATTCGTCTAGGCTTTTTTTGTTCCTGTTAGTAGCCGACATGTAGGAAGAGCGTGATCCAATTGGCGATAAATTTACTCGCCCATCACCCATAATATGTGTGATATTGCCTGGCTTACACTCATAGACACCCTCAAAGAAGGTCTCCGGAGCACTCGTAAATCCGAAAATCAAAAAGTTATCTAACACACGGTCTACCTGAATATCCTCCGGGTTCTGCCTTCTCCTTATAGCCCTTATCTCTGATGAAAAAAGTACTTCGCCGGCTCCTAGACTATAGTAGAGTGGTTTGACTCCATAACGGTCTCGTAACAAGTACAGTTCATTTTTTTTTGGTTCATATATCGAGATTGCATACATACCCACGAGTTCTTCGATGCAATCAAGTCCATATAGCGAATACAACGTGGACAGAACCTCCGTATCACATACCACCGCAGCATCCAACTGAAGACGATGGCGTTTGATTAGTTCGCGATAATTGTATATCTCACCATTGAATAAGAGAATTGACCCGACGGATGTTTTTTTAGGCTGTACCCCACTCTCATCATTACCGGTTATCGCCAATCTGTGATGTATAAACAAATAGCTGTCAGTCGATATTGAGTTTGACTCATCCGGACCCCCTCTCCGTAAATGGTTTATATTCCTAGAGAATTCTTCTCGACTAAAGCTAAGCGACTCGCTCCCAGTTCCACTACCAATCCTCACCCATCCACCAAACCGACACATCTCAGAGATCACCAATCAGATGAGCGCCCTTTCCGATCCCCGTGACCGGGATCTCGGTGACTCCGGTCAAAGATTTCCGGATTTGGTCGTGATTGACTGGGTCCGCCCATAGCAACATAAACCCCCCCCCACCAGCGCCGATTAACTTCCCCCCCTTAGCGCCGGCAGCCTTCGCGCGTGAATAAATTTGGTCAATTGACTCATTAGAAACACCACCTGGCAGCCTTCTCTTAATCCACCAACTCTCATCCAACAAGTGTCCAAAATTGCTACAATCACCGCGCGAAAGTCCAACCAAGGCGCGCTCAGCAATCTTTTGAAGAGCGCCATTTACCTCTCTCAAACTTCCCGCATTGGAAATAAATTTTTCTGACAAGATGTGAGAGGTTCTTGAGGTATGTGTGTAAATCAGCATAACATGGTTTAATATATCCTTTACAACAGGATTCGTAGCCGCTAGCTGCTCGATTGTGACCACTCCGTCTCGTGTAATCTTCCCGATATTGAACCCACCGAATGCGGAGGCATACTGATCTTGAACCCCACCGGCTTCGGCGAGTTCCTCCCGCTCTACCCTAATTGCTTCAAGTGCAAGGTCATGTCTGTCATGATCCGACGTAAAGCCAACGAATCGCTTAGCAGCCAACAGCATAGCGCAGGTAAATGCGGAACTTGATCCAATTCCGCTACGTGCAGGTAGGTCTCCAAAATGATGTATTTCGATGCCCGTACTAATCATGTATCGGCTCAAGATTTGACGAACAACTGGGTGCTTGATTTCTTCGTTCTGTCTGACTAACTCTATCTGGGACCACACCACACGTGAAAGATGACTGAAATACGGTGGAAGCTCCCGTAGGTGTATGTTGCAGTAGCGATTAATCGCAAAATTTATGAATACCCCTTCGTTTTCTTGGTACCAGTGTGGGTAATCGGTTCCACCACCGAACAGTGAAATTCTATAGGGAGCTCTTGCAATAATCATGATAATAAAGACCAAGGAGATAGTGTTTTCAAACCAATACTTTTCCGTCTATAGGTTGCAAGTGGAGAATAATAATGTCATCATTAAAGATTACCTAGCAGTGGAACCTTCAATAACGGACTTGAACTCTGATAGTACTAGAGTAGTTAACGGCGTAAAAGCCCTCATAAGAAATAATGATCACTTTATTCTCCAAAGAGAATTCAACGTAATCCACCAGCGATTCATCATAAAACTGTTCGGAGGATTTGTTGAGAGGAATGAAGAACCCTTTCAGGCTCTCCGAAGGGAAATCCAAGAGGAACTGGGAGGGGGGTTTTGTTTGAAGAATTCTACACCTCTCGGGTATGTCATAAACGAGCCCGGCCTACTTTCTGGGCTAAACATGTTAACACTTATCGATATAAGTATCGATCACGGCTCAATTGACGACTTGAGCTCCTCCGAGGGGCAGATTCTACTACTACCAGCCAAAGATATTAGAAAGTTAGTCCAATTAGAAAGTTGTTCTCCGGATGTTATCGCAGCCTTTTCTAGATTACCCTTTTGAAGATAGTGCTGAAGGATCGTTGATATATCCAACCAATCAGTTATCTTGCTTGAATCTATTGGGAATTTATAGCGACTGGAAGCCTCAAGCAAATTGAGCTGCGAATCATCAATTAAAACATAATCGGTGTCGAAGGAGTCAATGTACTTCGACTTTGATTCATCTTTGTATATAATACCTTCGCTGACAAAATATTTACTTAATCCAAAGCTTTCCATTATTAATCTTGATGGTTGATTAGCCATAGGTAATCCAAAGTATCCAGCATGTGTTATGTAGTGACATTGAAATATCTGAGACATTGATTCGAGGAAAACTCTGACATTGGGTCTGAGAACACACCTTGAATATACATCATCAGTAATTACATCTTTGTCTTTAAAAAAAGGGGGGATTAACTGTTTCCCCCAAATTGGATTTCCGTTCCGATCATAGCAATCGTAAAGAGTCTTATCTAAATCAATGAATAGAATTCTAGGCAGACTATTGGAGTTGAATTTCATTGTAATCAAATAGAGCTGGGGACCGGTGAGTGACCATCAAAATTATTGGAGGCTTTGGAATTGACAGAATATTTTTTAGGAGTAGCGCCTCAGACTTCGTGTCCAACATGCTGGTCGCCTCGTCAAGGATGAGCAAGCACGGGTCTCTGTATAACGCTCTGGCAATGCAGACTCGCTGCCTCTGCCCTCCCGAAAGAAGATGACCATCTTCTCCAACGAAATAGTCCTTTTCAATATTAGATATTTCCGGCGATAGTCCGACCACTTCAAGCAGATGGGTTACATCTACCGATTCCTTCCGCAATGGGTTGAAAAATTTAATATTATCTTCAATTGTCCCGTTTAAAATGAAAGGGGTTTGATCTACATACCCGACCTTTGATTTCTCCCGCATTTGATGCGCTGAAAATATAACACCCGCTTGGTCCAATTCTATCGCGCAATCTGATCTTAGCCCAACAATACAGTCTAGTAGAGTTGTTTTACCAACCCCAGATTGGCCGAGCATTATGTTCAAGCACCTGGGCTTCAGGACGAAGTGAAGGCCCAACCAACCTTTCGGTAGGAACGACGGCAGCTTCTTAATTGTAAATGAAACTTTGTGTTCCCGGTCAATCGAATGAAACTGTCCGTTCCCGTAGTTCGTCGAATCGTCAACGTCGAAAAAATGTTCGTCCATCCGCTGTTCGGCCGCCGCCATTGTCCTTACAATTTCTTCCAGACTGGAGGAGAATCCGAGAATCTGACTTATTGAGGCCAAAATCTGACTGATCAGCGGCATAACCCGTAGAACAACCACCAGGGCGAAGCCAATGTCGGCCATTTCCGACTTTCCGACTGAGTTTGATTCGCTCGTAAATAACATCATTGTAAAAAATACCAAAAGTATTTCAATGAAATACCGTGGTGTCGCAGTGATAACATTGTTCGAAGCTGTAGCCCCGCGGTAACGATTGTCTGAGGAGCTTATAAGTGCAAGAAATGCGTCACCATTTTTACTCAGAGCTATATCCCGTATTCCCCGGTGAGCCTCCCTCGTATACTTGAGTCTATCGCCCATGCCTGACTCTATATCAGCACTATTGTTGGATAGTTTTGGACGGATAAAAAATATGTGTGCGAACAAGTAAACTGCCATCGAACATATCACTATAGGCAGGAAGGATGTCAATCTCGGAATCACAAAATATAAGATGACAATTAAAATAGATAGCGCCGAAATTGAGTTTAGTAATGCAAGTGTTAAAGCAGAAAACTGGTCGATTCTGGTGTGTTGGGCGAGAATATAGGATGACTCGCGTAAGTCACGGTTAAGAAATCTTACGTCGAGGCAGATTTTTAGCACCATACTGCTAACTCTCGACGCAATATCTTTACTTAGTCTTGCGCACTGCCAAGCCAATACTATTCGGGCTATATTTGATGCAACAATTGTTAGGCAAATGAGCGTTAGTGAATTCGCCGTAACGGACGGAAGGGGGGCATCAAACGGTAGATTTAGTTTCCTGCTGTCAGCCGCTGCTAGAGTCCCGAACAAATAGAGTACAGCGAGTTCCAATACGGATGACAATATCAAGATAAATAGCAGACTTACGGCCTGAAGTCGAAAAAACCTGCCCACCTGAGCTAGAATCCAAAAGTAATTCACAGGATTCATAATTATTTTACTTCTTCGAATTTATCATGTATCTCTCGCAGTCGCTTATAAGATGGACACGACTGCGTATTTTTTTTTCCCACGGCTATGAAGTCGGAAAATTCTAAAAATAGACCTCTCGCTCCCGACGTAAAGTATTGGTGGTCCATTCGACGATCGAAATAGTATCTACCGTCTCTGCTTATAGCATACGTTGGATGCCCATGACGCCTAACATCATCCACGGGAGGTAAACCTACCCAGCAGTATGGGGCTTTCGAATATGAAAGGATGTTCGATGATCCTGACGCACTTCCGAAATGTAAACCATTTCTCAGTAGTATTCTTTGTTTTTTTAGATTATCGCCAACTAAATTATCACAAACGACGTGGTTTCGTCGTAGACTAGAAAGGTTTATCGGGTTTTCCGCGTCGTTAAATATTAAAAAGATAAAATTTTTTAAAATCGAGTCGTTATTAAAAAAATCAAGCCATTCTTCTTCCTTGGAATTTCTTGCTGAATCATATACTTGGTTTCGCAGTGTACATGTGACGGTTAGTCTTGCGGTGGACACGTGACTTCTTTTAATAATAATCGGGGTACCTGTGGAAATAAACTTCTCTCGCGTCGTGGTCGCTGCGTTTCGGCTCTCTAGGTACCCTATATAGTCGGTCGTTGGCACTCTATGAAGACACCAATCACGAGTCTGGAGGGTTTTGAGAATCTTTACGAGTTGGGTGATATTACCGACACATTCAACCTCACATCCAAAAATTTTTGCTCCTCCCGCCAACCGTCTTAAATAAACTTCAATGTTTCGCGGGCTTTCATACATCAAAGCCCTTTTCATGCCAAAAAATATCTTCCCTCTTTGATATTGGTAAGCAGGAAAATCAATGGGGAAATACAGGATTACAAGCCTCTTCGAATTATACCTTTCCAATCGAAATCTAGCGAAAAAGGTATTTATGTCAAAGTGTAGTGGCATATACCTCAGGTCATAAATTGCAGCCACTCGATTACCACTTAAAGGGAAATCTATTGCAGAGATTTTATAATAGTCTGCAATTCTACTTAATTTGCCGAAGGTCACCACATAGACCCTCCTCACCAGCCTTTCCGGGAGGATCCGCGATAAGATCCTGTAACAGTAGAAAGCTAACACTAGATATTTTTATAAAACTCATTTTCGTGAGCTCTGCTCGCGCCGCAAAGCTCAATTTTCCCTGGGCGACGTACCCTCGTTTCCCCTGTCGCGTCAAACAGCTCCCGATGGATAGCATAGATAGTTGGCCCGTCCCCCTTAAGGGACGTCCGAAGATCCTCGTAGGCCTGCTCTGGGGTCAAAGGGCGCTTCACTGACCAACCCTCGAAATTCTCGAACCAGGGTGTAAGGTCTTTACTATGTTGCGCACCCTGTCCCATTCCGCGTCCAATCTGACAGATGAAAACGATTGGCATGGGTACTCCCTTTTTGTACCATATTGGGATATGGTTCGTAAGGGCGCACATCCCACTGGCTAGAAAGTCTATGCGTACATGAATCATTGCCACCCGATGTCCAGCCAGCGCAAGACCCATCGCGGATGAATTCATTAGGGATTCCGCAACTGGGTAGGTGATCATTCGTCTTGAAAAGTCTTCATACAATCCGGCCGTCAATCCAGCGACACCATATTTAATTAGTTGGCCCCCGAGCACAAATTTATCATCAGTCTCAAACGATTCCCGAAGTGCGCGATTTATCTCTGCAGCAAATGTCCTCTTCACTTTACACGCTCCTCACACAGGTCCAACATCGTTGCCATATTTAAATGTGCACAGTTTAGGGTTACCTTGGCTTCGTAGAAGCTCGGACCAAAACCACCCCTAGTGAATTCAAACGCTTCCTCAACTGTCAATACATTTTTGACGCCGAATGAGGAAACCTTTTTACTGATTTCACCATACTGGCGCTCGTGTATTTCACTATCAACAGATTTACCGTTATTTTCACAGATAAATATAATCGGTAGTGAATGCAAAGCAGAAAAATTCAATGTCTCCCAAAATACGCCCTGCTCGGTTGCGGCATCACCCACAGCACATACGACAACTGACTTCGAGGAACTTTGGTTCTTAACGGACCACGCTGCTCCTGCGGTAGCACCAACAAGTCCACCCACAATAGCCGATGCGTGGAAATTAATTTTCGCATCGACGATTGCTTGGGACCCAGCGAAACCCTGATTTAACCCGGAGGGTAGGCCCATTATCTCGTCCCACAGTAAATTTAGATCACCACCCTTGGCGAAAAAATGATGGTGATTCCGATGTGTGGAAAACAGCCAATCATCTCGCTCTAAATGCTCATATAAATCAGCGGCCACTTCCTCATGCCCTAGAGACAAATGGACCGGGCAAAAGACCTCATGCATGTGTCTTTGTAACCTGCGCTCGAAATCGACTATTGCCCTTATAAATTCAGCTCTATCTTTCAACCTTACACCCTCCTTGCTCCGTATCGTTCGAATATCAAATCAATTTCATTACTACAAGACCGCAAAATTTGAATTGCATTATACTCCTGATCAGATATATCACCTTCCGTGTCGGAGAAATTGACTTTTTGTGCCCTCTCTAAAGAATCCACACATCCAATATCAATCGCCTCAATAGTTTTGTAGTAGAGTGCTAGCTTAGGAAAATAATTGGATAAAAGCCATCCGGCGATGTCCTCAGCTACATCCGCACCTGGAAGGGAAAATATCTCACGCCTAAACCAGTATATGGCAGCGTTTGCCAGTCCCGGTCCTGCGCTTGGATCTTTCTCCCTGAAATTAATAATTTCCTGCTCTTTGGCATAAATTCTACCAACTGAGGCAGATTCAGTTGAATGAAATCCGCATACAATTCCCAGGCGGCCATTTCCACCTAATAGCCCATCAAAATTTTGACTGAAACGAATAAAATGCGAAACATTCAGGTTTGAATATACATCGGCGTGAATCGCAAAAAAATTATCACAGGGGTATGCCAGCCACATGGCCTTAAGATCTTGGAGTGTCCCATGGATCTTAGGCGTTCTATAAATATTTATTCTAGTCTTACAATTTAACGCACCTAAAAAAAACTCAACAACCCGGGTGTGGGGTGCTACGTTGACAATGACGCGAGCATCTGGGTGGGAAAGAATTTTTTTTACCCAAAGTAATAGTATCGGTACACCACAGATAGGCATTAAGCATTTCGGGAGATGATTCGTCAAAGGGGCGAGCCGTGTACCTCGTCCAGCCGCAAGCAAAAAAAAGTTCAATGGAGTAAGTCCAAAACAGTCAGCATCAACCGCTTGTTCACCGGGTGATTCCCATGTTGATGCACATGCAACGCTGATGCGATAGAACCCAACAGATAAGAGTGGACTTGGTCGCCGCCAAGGTATCGACACATACCGGCCACTGTTAGCATTACATCCCCCGCACCTGAGACCTGAGCTGGTTTTTTGTTAAATGCGGGGATCTCCATTACCTCCCCCGTGCTGGAATCGCGAAAAACAACCCCATCACTACCTAGTGTGAGCAATACATCATTGACTTGCATTAGTGTCTTGAACTTATTGAGCAACACGGGCAGGCTTGAAAGAGTATCAGAACAGGCCATCCTCGCCTCATGCTCGGTAGGTGCCATAAGGTCTACTCCTGCCATGCCTTGTATGTAACCAGCCTGGGAAGAGCTTTGAGCGTCACCTAGGATAAACTTATTCTGCCTTCGACACTCTTTAATAATAATCCTTGCTAACTGATCACCGAACACTCCATAACCATAGTCCATCAAAAATATACAATCGGCACCGTGCAAGACGTCAGTCAACTTTTTCAACAAACTCGTCTCGTCCTCTCTTGAATACGCTGTAGGAGATATATAACTAACACGCGCCTTATTGACACCATTTACTCGATAACGAATTTTTCTATTTGTCTGCCTAGTCGTATCATTTAGTAAAAATGGGGAAACTTTGTGATCCAAACAGATTTCTTCAACAAACCTACCGAGTTCGTCGTTTCCAACCTTTCCGATAAGTGCAGACCTTTTTCCGAGGCTCGCACAATGCATCGCGACGATGCCTGCTCCTCCCAAAAAGCGACTAGCATCTTTCGGAATTAATATTGGATTCCCGTCCTCCATGGATAAGCCACCAACATTACAATCGATATATTCGTCAACTATTAGATCCCCAACAACCAATGACGAAAGTTCGGCCAAGCCATGCATGAGTTCGCCCAACCTATCTAAGTTTATCGACTTATTATCCTTTACGAAATTTCTTACTTGTTCAACCAATTCAGTATGCGGTTCGGACGAAAATTTTGGAGTATTGAGATAGTAAGAGCTTCCGCTACAAAAGATTTCTTGGGTACCATTTCGCTTGAAGCAAGGATTGGCATTTTCCACGTCAGGCTCTGCTTCTAAACCCCTTACAAAGTATTTCGGCTTGATCAGATCAACTATCTGTTCGAGTTTCCCCTTGCAGTCAGTGATTACGCAGTTAACTAAACCTAGAGCGGCGATTTTTTTTATTCGAAGTTTGATCTCGTCATCCAATTTTTCTTGTGAGTATGTATGAATGAGCGCAACCACCACTGCCTCTGATATCTCAGATGCAAATTTTATTAACCTCAAATGCCCAGCGTGTAAGTTCTCAAACCGACCATATAGAAGTGATATTTTTTTGTTTTTGCTTAGGGTCTCAAGGCTGGAAGCTTTAAGATTATTCACGGAAATCGTAGTCACTTCCCACTCGTTAGGACTCACGCCCATCTCGCCCCTCCTCAAGTGGAATTCCCAATTCTCCGTATACCGTCATTAGCTCACGAACCCCAGCATTATTCTGATAGTAGTCCTTTACGTTGATACTTGAGTCTTGTGCTAGCCAAGGGTCATTTAACGCGCTTATTAATGCTTCAGATACATCTAACGGATCAAGTGATTTCAAAAGTGAAGCCTGGGCGCCCGCAATGTCAAATAATTCTTTCGAACCAGACGAATGGTTATCAAACGCTACGACCTTTAGACCCCTAATTAGCGCCTCTAAAAATACGAGCCCGAAAGACTCCCTCCGATCTGATGAGAGCAAGCAAAAAACGTCGGATTTAGTGAACATCCAATCCAATTCTTGGTCGCTAAGCCCTGTGATTATTTCAACACGATCTTCCAGGCCCAAATTTTCTATGCCACGCCGAAGCGTACCGAGTAACGGTCCATTGCCAACTAACATTAGATAAATATTAGAGGGCAATTTTGTAAACGACTCTATCAATTGACGTTGGTTTTTATAGCCAACCAGACGTCCAACAGATAATATGATTTTTCCACCGCGCTCCCTAATCCGCCCTATTTTTTTTTCAAACAATGGATCCAACGCCGTTGGGTGCGGCCGTCTAGGTCCACCAGACCATATTCTGACAATGCGAACTTTGCCCAAATGCTTCTTTAGTTCCGGGGAATTTTGTGCGTAAATAAGACTCGAACATATGACTAGATTCGTACGGCGCAGAAGTATATTTTGAAGATATCTAGCGAACCACCGAGCCGCTGCATCTCCAACTATGTCGCTATGCCATTGAAGTACAAGGGGCATAGATCTCAATCTACGTGAGAACATGCTAGCTAATAAAACGCTCAAGCTTGCCATCAGATTTGGAACGTGCAACTGGATGACATCCACTTTTGTTGAGAGACTAAGCAATCGAAAGATAAAGTCGAGAGAGACGGGCTGATTCATTAGCATTAGCGTTGCACGACAATGAAAGTCTAGCCCATCAGAATTCTCGGGGGCTAGGGCCCCCTTGTCATAACTCAAGCTGTAAACCAGATATCCACGCTTTCGCAATTCTGAGATTTGACTATACATAACTCTTTCGAGTCCACCATCAGTATCTCTCGAGTACTTTCCAATATGTAAGACGCTCTTAAACACGCCCCAACCTTCCAGCGAGTCTCTCTATGAAATCTTGTTGCAACCGCTCTCTGACAGAAATCTTTGCGGAAAAACCGAGTTTCTTTAGACGACTGCTATCGAGTGTTTTCCGTTGAACCCCGTCAGGCATGTTTGCGTCAAATGTTATGTGAAGTTCACCTGAAACCACCTCATTGAGGATCTGAGCATATTCACCTATACTGTATTCTTGGCCGCTGCCACAATTTATATGGGCAGTACCTTGAGTAAGCCCACTGAAGTATCGATCGCCGTGGACTGAAATGAGAAATTTTATGCAACTTACAACATCATCGATGTGAATCAGTTCTCGTTTGGGTCTTCCAGAACCCCACACATTAAGTTCGAATGTTCCGCTAACAACTGCTTCTATAGACTTTCTCATGAGCGCCTCTGCAAAATGAGCGCGAGGTTGTTGAGAACAATTAGCACCGTAGATATTTGAAAAAATCACAGATCTGTAGTCAAATTTGTCGGAAACCTCATTAACCGCTTCGCACATTTTTATGCCTAAAACCTTCGCATAAGAAAACATTTGATTTGTTTTTTCGAATTTTCCAGTTTCCAAATCCTCCTCTATGATTTCCCTCTCAACAATCTTTGGATAACAGCAGTTACTCGCAACATTTAGTAATCTTGGAACTCCGTATCGTTCCGCAGATTCGATTACATTCATTTGAATTTTGACATTGTCATAAAGAAGTTCGAGGGCGTTCGATATATTGTAATAAATTCCGCCACAATTCGCCGCGGCAAGAACTATTAAGTCTGGCTTATGTTTTCTTATGATCTTCTGTGTTTCGCTCCCGCTACGGAGATCGCAATCCCCTCTGGACAAGGAAATGACTGAGCTCGATCCAAAGTTCTCAACTATCCCTTCCGACACGGCTCCGCCCACAAGGCCTGAGGCTCCTAAAACCATTACTTTCATACGTTACCTTTCAACGGCTTCACTACCGGTACTAGCCACTCTGGGCATTTTCTGACGCTCGACGTATTTTACCGAGCTGGGCAAGCGGATAGACTGACTCTATAAATTTCGCCAATAGAGAGAGCTAACATAGTTCATGACCCCATTCCCCATCACCGACTCAAAGAAAATTTTTCAGGGTCGACGAGTTGGGGACCCATTAACTATACACTTTGCACTGACTCCCATAGTGCCAAAGCACGCTGCTAGTTGGACCTCAACGACACGCCGATTAGACATATGGATCTTATATTTTTCGGTGATAGCTTCACCGAGGGCATAGGCTTGGACTACGGAAAAACTTTTATCAATATGGTAAGTTGTCGACCCCCCGGATGCTCGGTGTGTAATTTACGGGTAAAGGGATAAAGCCCGTCGATTTGTGAAAAGAAGTTTTTGAGATTAATCGAGAAGGCATTCTATTAGGTGAAGGGATTTTTTACATCGATGTTATCCATATGAGAGATGAGGCTGCGCCCACGTAAATTTTAGGCGCATGTAATATCAGCGAGAGGTAAATTGAACGACTTTCAAAATTTCTCCCCGTTTCATCCCTACTAAACAGGAGTTTCACTAAGTTTTCAAAGGAATCATGGAGCGGCCAACCGTATCAAGATCGAGATTCTTTTATGGCGATTGGATGTCTAAGAAATTGGCCGATCATTACCGGCCACTTCGCGTGAGTTGGTGGGATTGATAAATCTGTATGTAAAGTGCACAGGGTTTTCCAGGGGTGCGAATAAGGGGCATATGTCGTAGCATAGGGCCGAAATCTCGGCATCGAGGTTCGATAGATCCGACCTACCCCCTATTTACAGGGATCCGGAGACGGTAGGAAATTGATTGATAATGGTAGGTAGGGTTTTTTAGAGAATATTTTCGATTTATCCAGAGAACTCAGCAAAGGCAGAGTGAAAAAATGGCCTTATACGTTGATATTGTTCGCAAAATTAATGCGCTGGAAAGGGGGGCAAGTATAGCGAAAAAGGCTGAGTTATCCTTTGTGATCGCTAGAATTAAGAGCGAGATCAAAAAATACGGCCTCACTCCACAGGATACTGGCTTGAAACGTCCGAAGTTGGGCGGAACATCCTCCCAGCTTGTAACTAAGCGGCTAACGCGGAGGGCAGACTCTAAGAGAGCAGGGCCTAACAAGACCACGGTAGCTCCCAAATATCTTGGCCCTCAAGGTGTAATATGGGTTGGCCGGGGTAAAAAGCCTTGTCGGATTTCTGAGTTCGAGGCTAGTGGTTTAGACATCGCTAGCATCCGAATCGCTGATGTCAGGGACTGACCCAGCCAGGTCGCCGTGCGATCCAGGTCAAGGCTTGTTTAGGGGCGAGGTACTAATCGCACAGGAAGAGCAACCCGCAGTTTACATTTTAGTCGGGGGCAGGGGCACGCGCCTGGGGCATCTCACACGGAAGTGCCCCAAGCCTTTGCTGCCGATCGACGGCAAGCCATTCTTAGATTACGTGCTGGAAAACCTGTTATTGGCGGGCTTTCGTAAGATACGCCTTCTTGCAGCTTATCGTTGTGAAGACGTCGAGCGATACATCCAACTTTATAGACCCCCGAGTTTGGTGGAATCAACCAATTCGAGCGTCGAACTCAAACTGGTGAAGGATCCCGATGCGTCTGGAAGTGGAACAGGCTTGGCCGTGGTCAGCGCCGTCGAAGCACTAAAGGAGAAGGGGGGAATCTTCGTGGTTAACGGAGACACGCTGTTACCCTCCGACATTACTGAACAAGCTCAGCGCCTAAGTAAGACTGGCGAAACGGGAGTGGTAGTTGGCCCATTTTTATGTGACGCAGCTGAATATAATCTTGCCTTCAACCCACGGGACTCAACAATTCGATTCGACCCCAAGTCGCCCCCACCTTTCTCTCCCGTTGTTGATCAAGGCTTATACTTTTTTTGCCCGAGGGCTAGAGAGCTTATGGACACTCCACGATGGGCAGATGAGCGGCGGATAAGTTCGTTAAACGAGTTGTTGAAAGCTTTGGGTAGAGAACTTCCGATAAAGGGGGTTCTTAACAGAGGGCCATACTTCGATATTGGTACGCCAACTCGTTGGAATACTTTTCAGGAATACGTTAAAAGTGGCGGAGATATGGGTTGATGCCATCGATTTGGAATATTCAGCCATCAGCAACTTCCAAATGCGGAAATCAAAGGATTTGCGGGGAAAGTGGTAGCAATATAAGTGATTTTAGAAAGGCGCCCTTAAATGTAATGTGGATATCGCGGCAGTGAGGGCCGAAGGATTTCTCGAAACCCGAAAACGGGCCGTCTCGTGCTGAAACAGCCGCGCCCCCAACAATTTGACTCAGAAGAGCGAACAAGCCCCGAGGCGAGCGCTTGGTCTGATCGACGAAAGCGAGAATGTCTTCTAATAGTCGATCGCTGATTTTAGCTAGCTACATCCCACAACAAACCACCCAAGTAACGCCAAGAGTCGAGCGCACGGTAACAATCGACTGCTCAGAATGTTGAGGGCAGAATAGAAGTCGCCTGGGAACGAGACCTGGGTGGCTTCTAAGAGTGGCTGACTAGGCGTCTCTTGGATGGCTCGCCTGGTTGCCCGCCGAAAAGTCTTAACCCTAGGAAGCTTGAGGAGGTAACCCTGGAGCTCCAGGTTCGCCAGCGCGACCTCTTCTTGACAGGGCCCGGTCTGGGCGGGTACCGATCGATCGATTGGGTGCTAGACCCTGCCATACCGATCCTCGAACCTAACGATGTCGTCCTCGCCCAGATAGCCCCCGGACTGAACCTCAATGATTTCAATGGGGAACTCGCCTGGGTTCTCTAGGCAATGCTTCTCTCCCTCGGGGATGTAGACCGACTGGTTCTCGCTCACGAGCCTTACCTCCTCGCCAATCGTTACCCGAGCAGTGCCCGTCACGACCACCCAGTGCTCTGCCCGGTGATGATGCATCTGAAGTGACAGGCGCGCTCCCGGCTTGACCGTGATGCGCTTGACCTGGTGCCGCTCTCCGGCGTGGATGGAGTCATAGGCCCCCCAGGGCCGATAGACTTCACGATGCACCTCTGCCTCGCTTCGTCCGGCTGCCTTGAGCGCCTCCACCACACGTTTCACGTCCTGGGCCCGGTCTTTGTGGGCCACCAAGACCGCATCGGAGGTCTCAACCACCACAAGATTATCCACCCCCACCAAGGCAACAAGCCGATGGTCCGCGTGGGCATAACTATTGCGGGAGTCAATCATCAATGTGTCTCCCCTGGACCCATTGCCAAGCTCGTCCTGAGGCTGCACCTGCCAGACA
>Ga0136644_10000662_pt1 | contig 27405 bp, 43 predicted proteins | sample C_130820_EF_Meta_FD_94780 | JGI IMG/M metagenome (GOLD analysis project Ga0136644, IMG submission 94780) | Freshwater microbial communities from Lake Croche, Canada to study carbon cycling - C_130820_EF_MetaG (v2) (version 2) | ecosystem: Environmental > Aquatic > Freshwater > Lake | place...
ATTTACTAAGATTATCAGTATATTCACTATCAATTACTATATCAAGAGGAGATCGAGCTTTATTATCTTTAATAGTAGAGTCTAGAAACGTATCGTCTTCTAATTCAAAATCTAAACTAGATACTTTATGTTGCCTATACTTGTTTGTCACATAAGTCTTGATGGCCCAAATAGCGCACTGATTTCTGTAGGAATATAAGGTTTTCTGCAGGCCAGTTTTTCCTTTTCTATTTTCATCATATCTCCAATCAGCATACATCAAAGCTGTTGCTATATCAGATATGGCTTCTTCGCTTTTGAGCATTTCTACAGATAAACCGTTGTAGAATTTGGGGGCAAACTTGGATATGGTTTTTTTAGCCAAATTAATATAGAAAGATAGAGGCTCAAAGTTTTTATTTTGTAACATAGTTTCCTTGGTCTTGGTTGTCATTTTTGTCCTGTTTGTCCTAGTTGTTTTCTTTTTACAAACTTTTACTTTTGTTTGTTTTCTTTTGTTAACTTTTTCCATGTCTTTGTATCCGGTCTGTCCTTGTCTCCAGTCTTTGCTGGTTTATAGTTTTTACCTTCTCTTTCTTTTTTTCTTCTTATATTTTCCCATAATCCTGGTCTATCTGCAGCTGGTGCTGCTGGTGTGGATATTGATGGACTTTCGCTAGGAGTTTCATTAGTCTCGGTTGTTGGTTCATTATTTTCGTTTGGCTCTTCATGAGATTCATGCTCATTCTGTTCATTATGAGGCATATTAACATGAGTTATGATAGTAGGTAATCCTCTATATGAAAGATTGACAGCTGGTTTCTCTTTATGATGATGCTTGCGATGACGATCTATTTCTTTGCGAGCTGCCTCTGTTTCTTCACTATCGTCTTCAGAGTCATAGAACTTTACAAAATCGTGAATCGTACCCATATTGTCATCAACAACAGCAATCATACCCTGAAGCCAGGGTTCTGTCAAATTTTCTTTTACACGCTCCAGATCAGAATTATTTAAAATATCAGATACGTTATGTAGTATCTTATTTAAAGAGCCTAGTACCATTTGAAGATACTCTGTTTTATATTCATCAAGCTCCAACATACTATCATCGTCAGATTCATCTTCAATATCATCGGCCTCATTTGTATTTTGTGGGTCCGGATTCAATATTAGTCTATCGTCAAAAATAGTATCAGATTTTGATTTTATATCTAATTTTTCTTTACTTGTTTCTGGTAATGCAGCAACGAATTCTGATCCTTTTCTTTTGCACATATTATACAATTTATTTAAAAAAGCATCATAACTCATCTTGCCACTCATTCTTCCATAATTACTAATAGCATCTTTTACGTCTGCTGGAGTAGTTATTGGAAAAGAACGAGTTTCTGGAAAAAGAAAATCACTATCTTTAAGATCATTTCTTTTTTTGCCGTCAAATGTCTTTTGTGCAGAGACGGACTCTTGTATACCATTTAATATGTTATAAATTCTATCCATTATAAATATCCCTATTAAGCTTGTAGTGTTAAGAAATTATCTATGCCCATTTGCTCAATCAGCTTTAAAAAACCCTCATAAAGAATAATACCATCTTCACTGCCTTCTAATAGCTCAATAAACATGTTGGCGGTTATCTCATCTCCTACTGCTCTAGCAGCAACTATTGTTGCTCTCTCTGCTGCTGATGCTTCTCTTACTGAAGCAAGATTATAATTGATCATAGCAACCATATCGTGTCTTTTCCAGACGGGAGGATTTAGTACTAATGGTTGGTAATCAGCATCAAAAAATTCTAATCTTTTAATGTTGATTGCGGCATGTGTTTGTTCTTGGATAGCGTCCTCTTTGATGATTGCTGCTAATTTCTTGTATCCCCATCTTTCAAGATGTTCTGCTTGTGCTGTTAAAACAGTGGTCTGTTGCCAGTGGATATTGAGTGATTTTTTAATTAATTCAATAACAGCATCAGATGAGTATCCTTGAACTTCTTGTGATATTGCTTTGTTATCCATCTTGTGCTCTCCATTTTGTTCGTTGATTAGTTCTTGTATAGTTTTATTCATAATTAGAAATACCCTTTTTGTAGTTTATATTACCAACTCTTACATGCCCAGTATCGAGCTTTCCATTTGGGACCAGGAGTATCACATCTCATTCTAGCTCTAAAGCTTTTTCTTCTTGATGGAATATCTTTTTTGATTTCCATATTTGGGTCGCCAAAATTTACTTTGACAACATTCCCACTACCATTTTTGACATAAACACTAAATTTTTTAGGACCATCTGGAGTTCTAAAATATTTATTAAGGGTTACTTTTTTTCCTTGATATTCTGATGCTACTATATGAGAAATATCATAGTTTTCCGTCTTTTCTTGAGCATCTATATAATCTTCTTCTTTAGGAATAACTAAATTTGATGCTGTTAACTCCTCACCTTCTGTATCATCACAACTTTCGCAATTATAGCTTATATTAAATCCTAATACTGTCAAAACTTGGTCCAATAAATTCCCCTTGGATTTTTTTTTGGTTTGACCCAAACAGATAGCTATTCTTTGATTACTGTCTTCATAGTCTTTTTTCATCGTCTCATCGCCCATACAGCGTGAAATAAAGGCGTTTCTATCTTCATTGGGTGTTGGTGAGGGTATTGGCATTTTAAAACTCCTGTGTGAGATACTATTTTATACACCCAGAGATTTTATCGGCTGAGTTTTTCCAAGAATAAAATTCGGCTGTTTTTAGTCCTGCAGGATTTGTATTTATTCGATTGGAATATAAATGTCTCATATAAGACATAATTTGATCTTGTTGTTGAGATCCTATCTTGGCCCAATTTCCTTGTCCTCGGAAAGCCTTACCGTCTTCAGCTTTTTCTGTTTCTGTAATATCTACAAGAAAACTATTATTTTTATTGCAAAATTCAGTATGGCTTGAATAGTTGGTTGCAATAACAGGCTTATTCATTGCCATAGATTCTAAAAGCTCAAGATTCCAGCCTTCTGCTCTAGAGATATAAATTCCACAATCACTATTAGCTATAACGTCAGCAACATCATAATGGTTTTTAACCCCTGGAATAACTTTAATGTTTGATAGATTATATAGTTCTTTCCATTCTTTTAATTCTGTTTCATTAGAATAGCTATTTGTACTCTCTGAGGCTAAAATCCATAGCTCAACATCTTTTTCAGTGCGGAAAGTTTTTTTAAATAGAACAGGTAGAATATCGTGACTTTTACGAACTTCCCATTTACCTATTGTAAGAAATACGTATTTATCATCATGAATAGTTTTTGGTTTTTTATAATCAAAAATTTCTCTATCGACACCTAAAGGAACTATGTTTACGGGACAAGTTACTCCATTATCTATCAAAACGTCTTTGGACCATTGAGATGTTGCAAAAATTTGATCTGGAACGCTCAAGTGTTTTTTTTCTATAGCATCAAAAGTGTCTAATTCAAAAAAAGGAAAGGCAAAATACTCACCTTTACCAAAATGATTACCAAGATCAAACTGATGCCATATTTTTAAATAAGGAGCATTCATCTCAATGTCTTCAATTTCAGAAAATTTTTCTAAAAGAGCTGACAGTTCTTCGTAGTCTTTTTTGCTTTGTACAACTGGCTGACCTATCGGAAGAAACGATATGGCATAGTTTTCTGATAGGTTTTTAAGAATATTTAGAGAAGCAACACCATAGCCAGTGCTATTTATGGGACATGCTAAATTTAGTTTTTTCATTTGTCGTATGTTTTTGTATGAGTATTGTTAACCTTTATGAATGTAGTCTTTTTCCCAAAGTCCTTCATTCTTGACGCTCCAATATATGTACAAGCACTTCTTAATCCTCCAAAAATATCTAATAGAACTTCTGTGACCGGCCCTTTATATGAAACACTAACACATCTACCTTCGCTTGTTCTATAATTAGCAACTCCATTATTATGTTTTTCCATAGCTTCTTTGCTGCTCATTCCGTAAAATTTAAGTTTGGTTTTCCGTTTAGGTCCATCGTGACCAGGAGAAAATGGTTGCCAGAACGGTTCTGCTAATGCTACTCCAAAACCAGACTGGTATTCATATTCCCACTCTCCTTCACATTCATCACATCCTGCAAAGAAATTACCACACATTACAAAATCAGCATTACTACCAAATACTTTACATATATCTCCAACGTGTTTACAACCACCATCACCACAAATGTGTCCTCCGTGACCATGAGCAGCATCAGAACATTCTAAACAAGCAGAAATTTGACCATAACCTACTCCTGTTTTTAGTCTTGTGGTGCAGACCGATCCTGGACCTATTCCTACTTTTACTATATCGACTTTTCCATGTAAAATTAATTCTTCTACCATTTCTGGAGTTACTACATTACCGGCCATTATTACTATGTCTTCATATAGTCTTCTTATGTGGGATACTGTTTTAACAAACTTTTCACTATAACCATTTGCAACATCAACACAAACATTGGGTAAATCGCAACCTTGTTCTCTAAGAGAGTTAAATACAAAAGTTAATTTTTCAATATCTAAAGATGATGTCCCAGTTGAATAGAATGTTAATTCTTTGTGGTCGTTTTGACTATCTCGATAATAATTTATTAGTTCTTCTGGCTTGTAGTGTTTATGTAATGCTACCATCCCGCTATTATGACAAACAGAGTTCGCCATATTAAATGTTCCTGTTGTATCCATATTGGCTACAATAATAGGAATTGCAGAAAATTTTCTTGGAGAATGTTTAAAATGAAAATCTCTCACAAGACAAACTTCTGACCTACTGGACAATGTAGATCTTTTAGGTCTAATAAGCACATCATCAAAATCTAACTTTATTTCATCTATGATTTTTTGCATTTTATAGTTCTATTTTCTTTTTGTTTAAAAAATATATTGTTCCGTATGAGATATAAATTTCTTTATTTGGTTCTATGTCTTTAATAGCTGTTATGTCCGCAGTTAAATTAGTATAGTCAAAAGTGATTAAAGCGTTTGCATTATCTTGATGATTATATACCATACCATAACCTAGTACCATATATAGATCATGTCCATGATTAGTACATTTCTCACATGGCTTACAGTGTTTTGCATAAACATAATCCAATAGCTTTAGATCACAATGATATTTGGAAGGAAAATCTAGTTTGATAATCGGACATCTTTCTATAAGATCATTCTCGTTAATTTTATCTGTAGAGAATACTCCTCTTCCGTGAACATCTGATTCGTTCACTACAATTTTACGATATTTTTGAAATGTGTTCATTTTTGAATTTCTTTTAAGAAAGGGTCAATGTCATAGCATTCTAAGTTAGTAGACCATCCTGTTTCTGATAAGCATATTTTCTCTACTGTCAACAAACCTTTTCCATAAAATTTAGCTAATATGAATAATATGGCAGATCTATGGTCTTGATGATCCAGTATTGATTTGATCTGTCCTGATTGGACATAATATTTTGGCATGTTCTATACGGAGAAAAAGTACCATCTTTTATGAGTATCTATATTTTCTGATGAGTCTATATGCACAAGATATGATCTAATCTCATCCCATGTGGAAAAAATCATCTGGTGAGGAATTGTTCCAAAAAGCCAGTCTGGGGTTTGTATCTTACCTTGAACCATATGAACTATAATAGGTTTTTTCTGTCTATTAGCCCAAAATATCTCTTCTAGTGTTCCACAAGGATGCACGGTCAAATCCAGATTTACTATCATAAAATCACTAATATCAACAAGTCGCAAATCCACAGACCGTATCATTTTCATCATGGATGATAGTTCATCATATCGTTCTTGCTGTTTTAATTTTGTCTTGATCAGGTGGGTATCTTGATCTTCTAGTCCAATATTTGTTGGTTTAATGATTGGATTAAAAACCTCTATTCCCATTCCGTCAAGAAATGGTGTAATATTATCCCTCCATGTTGCTCCTCTATCTGGAACTCTGTCCATAGCCCCGGCAAGATATACTCTTTGATTCTTTAATCTGTTCATTTTCTATGCTTTTTGTAAAACCAAATACCAAGAATAAGCCCCAGCTTCCGGCTGTTCAAAAATATAGTTCCACTGACCTGTTTGGTTAACTGTATTTTTAAAAGTATCTAAGCTGAAATCATTTTCTTTGTGTGCTAAATTAGTTGGCTGTCCTGTAGTCTCGCAGTGTTTAATAAATTTTTGTTGATCTGGACAATTTATTACTAAAAGACCTCCTGACTTGATGGTTCTTCTCCATTCTTTAAGAATTGGTATTAGTTCATTATAGGTAAAGTCTTCCAATAAATGAGAACTATAGATATAGTCTAATGCATTATCACAGATAAATCCTAAATCTCTACAGTCTCCTTGCAGGATTTGTTTGTGTTTTTCTTCTAAAGAAGTGTAAGGTTGGGGCATATCAAAAGTTATAGCAGAGTCAACTATTGATGATCCTCCAAATCCTATATCTAGACCTAATCCTGAACAGAATTGTGATAGTGTCTGTCTTGCTGCTTTTGTTTCGCTCATTTTTTTCCTTAATTTTTAAGAGGGGGTGTTAGTTATTATAGTCATATCAGTTTTGTACAGATTTCATCCAAAGTTGTGTCGATTATGTTTTGTAAAAATTCAATTGAATTTTTTTGGTAGTCACTAAAACATGCTTTTATAAAATCTTTTCCTGCTTGATTGATTTCATCAATCTTCTCTGGAGAATAATTAAAAATATCATCAATAACGCTTAAAGATTCTTCAAGAGAACAAGAAATATATGTTTTTAAAAAGTCGTCAGAGAAATCAAAAAATTGCATATCTGTTGATTGATTAATATAGACAGGTACAGAATTTGATTTGATTTGCCAATATAAACGATTCCAGCATAGGGTATTTCCATCAATATTGACTAGTACTTTATTTTTTATTTGTTCTGATATGCTCATTCTGTCATGGAATATCTCTTTTATGTCTCCATATTCTTCTATCCATTTTTCTTTATCGCTCTGGCAGAAATTATTAATATATGCTTTGTGTATTTTTGAACCAACACATTTTTTACAGTATAATACTCTTGTATTGTTTTTAAGGTTTCCTGTTGAAGCACCTATAAATAGGGACTGTCTTTGCTTATCTGAATATTGCATATCTTGTTGTTCAACTTCATTGAGCGAATGAAGAACACTATGTGCGAAAAAATCAATATTTGGGATAAGTATGCTATTAGTGTCTTTTCTTTTGGTAAAAGATATATATGGTAGCGAATATGCTTGGCAACTAAGGTCTCCTAATCCAAAAATGATGTCAAAAGATTTGGGGTTATATCTTTTGATATATGAGTTTATATATGGGAATACTATGTTTAATCTTGTTTGACAGTCATCGCTTATGCTAGTTACTTGTTCTATAGATGTAGAATTTTTTTTGTATCTCAATAAGACATCTTGTCGGCTAGTAGGTTGAGTTGAGTTACTATCGGATAAATAGTAATTAGAAAATTGTTTCTCTATAATTTTAGAAATAGTTTTCATACAATATTAATTATAGTCCGTAAAAAGATAGTTAAATAAACTCTTAGAAGATTTGATCCCTTTACTTTTTCCCCTGTAAAAGTCTCTGTTCTCTTTTAGAGCTTCAGAAACGCCAATAATAATAGCCACAATAAAAAAAATACCCAAGATAGGATTCATAAATACCTCAAAAGTGTGTTGACTACACTGTATTCTACAGGATAGTGTGAGTGTAGCAACCTTACATTTTTTGTCCATACAGCAAATCTAGCACAGCTTCTGCTATATGTTCTGGGAGTATTTTATCTATTGATTTTGTTGGGTCGTCATTTTCAAAGATTGGTTTGACATTTTTTGTATAGCGTATGCTTTCAAATAAATAAACGTCTTTTTTATTGGAAAAGAATGGTCCAGAATTTCTGGCATAATGCGGATACAAAGCCACTATTTTTTTATTGTAGTGAGAGGCTAGATGTACTGGAAAACTGTCAAAACCTAAATGTAAATCGGAATATTTAATTAGATAAGCCAAGCTATTGCATGATGTTTTGCCTAAATAAGATGTATCTACATCATACTTAAAGTCTTCGGAATCACCAATTTGCACGATCTCATGATTAAATCTTGGATCTTTTTTTAGATATGATATTACACTATGCCAATGAGAGTATTGCCTAGATGTTCCTTTGCTATTAAAAGAATGTAATGTTATATATTTAGATTTTGGAAGATCTATTTTTTCTTCTTCGATGAAGCATTTGTCTATAAAACAACCACATGTTAGCGCATAAGACTCTAAAAGGTGCATAATGTTTATTTTTTTCTAAGTTGGAGTTGAATGTTAGTTCTTCCGTTATTTAAGTAGTTTGAAAATACTTGAGTGTATCCTGGTATAAAGATAGAGATATCAAATAGTCCAGGCCATGTACTAGTTCCTTCCATCCATACTTGATCTTTCATTATTCTATTAAAATTAATTGTTTTGTATATATGTGGATTATTTTTCAAGATATCAAAAAATTGTTCATTACAAGCATAATAGATATCATAGTTGGGATAAGCTTCTTTTAGACTTGGTAATAGGGATGTTGATAAAAAAATATCTCCAGCGCTTTCTGGTAAACTTAATAATAGTCTGGGATTTTTTCTCTCCAGATCTAGCTGTAGTCCTATTAGATCAAGTTGTGCTTTGATTATATGATTCATATATTTTAGAAGTAGAAATATTTATTGTTTTAGGAAAAAATACTGTCTGTTTGGAGAATTGGGAACCTATGACGTTTTTATCTTTATAATCGTTACCTACTACAATTGTGTCAATGTTATTCTCTTTTATTAAATTACATAATTCGTCATCCGTATAAAATATGTATATTTTATCTATAAACTTAACCGCTTGTAGTATTTCTTTACGAAATTCTTGGTTATTGATGGGTCTATTATTTCCTTTAAATTGTTTGACTCTATCGTCTGCGTCTATACCAACAATTAGTTTGTCTCCTAAAGATTTAGCAAACTCAAATAATCTAATATGACCTATGTGTAAAATATCATAACATCCATTCGTCCAGATATTTTTCAAGGTGTAGACACTCCAAATTTCGACACTACCTTGGATGAACACTCATTTGCAAATTTTATGCTTTGTGAGATGTCTTTAGTCTCAATATGCTTAATAACCAGACCAGCCAAAAAAGTATCTCCAGCACCACAAACATCTCTAACATCTATTTTTGGAGTTTCGTATAGGGTTTCTTTGTTTTTATCTATATGTAAAGCCCCAAGATCTCCTTTAGTCACAATAATTTGACAGGTGTTTTTTATCTTATTTATGTCTGTTACGTTTTCAGTAAATTCTTTGTTATTGATTTTTAAAAAATCGACCCCATTAATAAAGTCTCCAATTTTCTTTTTTGTATCAATAAAGCTTAAACATGGTTTCTCTATTCTTTTAAGGATATTGGAAATGTCTGTTTCTTGTAAAAATCCTTTGCAGTAATCTGAGAATATTACAGCATCATAATTAGAGTATTCATATTTATCTATTTCTATTCTGTTGCAGAAGTCGTTGATATCCTGCCTGAAAACGATAGAATTATATCTTTTGTCAATGAAGCGTCTTTTGATAATGGTAGAGTCTAGATTTGTAATAATATCAACATTAAATTCTGGCCTCATAGATTTAATATTAGACATAACATTGCCCGCCATACCCAAACCGCTTTCGATTTTACTATTGGTTTTAAAACATATAGCTGGAGCCTCTGGACATATTCTGTCACAGTGACCATAGACATATTCATCTACGCAGGACTCTCCGATTAATAAAATTTTGATGGAATTTCCCATATGATTTGATAGTCTTTAAATATTGGATTGATGTTATTTTTTTCCATCCATTCGTTTACATATTGACCTTTGCCTGTACCATCCAAAAAGTTATCATCAACAGCAATAATTGTTCCGTTTCTGCAAGAGGGCCAAATGGAAACCAATTCCATTATGTGATGCAGTGATGATGGGTGTGGATTTTGTGTGTCAAAATCAAAAGAATCTAAATATAATAGATCTATGTATTGATTTTCTGATCTGAGTTTTTGGTTGAGATAGGATAAAAATTTTATCGAGTCACCGCAGGTTATTTGTGCTTTTATCGTAGATTCTTTTGCAAATTGTACATGTGATGGATTGATATCAACTGAATAAAATATTCCGTCATTAGACTGAATAAAAGAATCAAATATTAATGAAGACATACCATCTCCATCAAAATTATTAGAATGTCTTGAACATCCTGTTTCTACTATTATTGGTTCTGTTTTACATTTAATTTTATCTATCATTAATGAGAATGAATTTTTTCTTTTTCCTGTTTTATCTATTAACTGTTGAGTAATATTCATAATTATATCTGTTTGAAAAAAGTTTTATCGTTTATACTTTTATCGTCTATGTAAATATCATAATGTGGTTTATCTAATAAAATTGACTGTCTCAAACATCCCCAGGAGTCTAATTGTTGGTTTGTAAAATCTTGCCAATCCATGCCGCTATTCGCTCCTCTTGCTGTCCAATAAATAATAGTATGTCCTTCCCTAAAAAGCTGATTAATTTTTTCTATTCTTTCGTAGACTGGCCTACTATTAGCGTAATCGCTATTCTCTGTAATGCAGATAGTGTTGTCTATGTCTACGTAGTATATCATATGCTTTCAGTAATCCTGTATGAATCATCGTCATTGTGATGTGTAGATATCTCTATAAAATCACATGGGTAGCTGGTATTGCTTGTAAATCTATGAGCAACATATGGCTCTATAGTAAAACTTTCTCCTCTCTTGAGAATAACAGTATCCACTAATGAAAGATCCCAGATATCTTTATCTAAATTTTCAGAATACTGCAAAGATAACTCTCCATTAATAATGTAAAAAGTTTCTTTCTTATTTTTATGATAATGTACAGAGCAGTATTTATTTGGTAGAACATGTAGATGCTTACCGCAGTAGAGACTATTATTTTCTATCCAGATCTCATAACCCCATTTTTTATTAACCATAACATGATTATTGTTCATTGAGAGTCTCGTAAAATGGTTTATTGAAATATTTTGAGTACTCTGGATCATTTTCTATCGGCCAAGGATTATTTTTAGGATCCCATCTTTCATAAGTACTATTATGTTTTTTATGAAATTCTTTAACAAGAGGAAGGTGTCTGTGTAAAAGATATGCAGGACTTGAATGAAACCATTGTACCATGCAAGATCTATCAAATGATGATCCTGAAAATCCATGAAAAGAATTTGGACAAACCTCAAAAGCAAAAAGAGTATTGTTTAGCGGTGGTATTTCTTTAACAAAACTATCAAAATTCCACCCTGTGTAAACGCTTGTTCCACCTTTGTCAGACTCTTGCCAAGGATCTTTATTGTTCAAATAATATAGTAGAGCAACACTTCTAATCATTTTTATTGAGTCTGGTTGTTTGTCAATGGAATCATCAGAATAGTAGCATTCTCCTGTTAGTTTTATCTGCTCATCAGAACGAACATTAGAAACTATATTCAAGTCTCTGTGTACAAATCCTGCTTTTGCTGGGGCTTTATGCCAATGAGCACTAAGAGCGGTATGATTATTTAATTCAATATTGAAAATATTAGACATAAATTCTTGCCATAACGAATCAATAAAAAAATCATAACCGTTTACGCAATCTGAACGATTCATTCCATATATATAACCAGCATAATCATGTACTGCTCCTGGCTGATCTTTATATGGTGTAGTTCTGCCTATATATGACATAAAATTATTACATAAACTATCATATACATGTTGTTTAAATACATTTGATAGTCTAATGTGATGAAAGGGTTCAGGGTAATATTCTATTTGAATACTGTCATTTATATATGGGTGAACTTTAAGCTGGTCTAAAACGAGAGGATCTGTATTTAAAATATACATATTATTATTATCCTATATTGTGAATATAAACTCTTTGTTCTTGGTTAACGAACAGAAGATTTAATAGGGATTTAGTTACATCTTTAACGGACACACAGCCTGTTTCTTTGGAGGCTTTTGCATTATTAGTATATTTCCAGAAAAAATCATTTCCCCGTCTTTCAAATCTATTAGTATAGTCATAGTCACCATAAACAGCACATGGTCTGACTATTGTGATATTTTTTATATTTTCATCTTTGACGATATAGTCTTCTAGTTGTTTTTTTTGTAAACAATACTGATAGTATGAATCTGATCTGTCTTGTTTTTCCAATACCGTAGAATCAAGTACGCTTTGGGTAGAGATCAGAATATATCTCTTATATTGTAAATAAAAAAATGTATTATGAAATTGGTTGAGATTATAACATGAAAAATCTACGATATAATCGTAAAGCCCTGAAGATAAATTAGAGCACAAAGATTTATCATTTCTATCCATGGTAATATGGTCTATCTCATTAAAAAGAGATGGATTTGTAATTCCCCTATTAGCTAGTGTGATTTTATATTCTTTTGAACTATATAGAGTTTCTACAAAATCTCTGCCCAGCATTTGTGTCCCACCAAGAACTAGAACATTAGGTTGGTTCATGAAAGCACTAAGAATTAGTAATTATAGACAAAGACATTATATTTACCCCAAATATCTTCTATTAAATCACTAATGAAATTCCAATTTCCTCCGGCTAATCCGCTGCCAAATTTTGGAGCATGAATTTCGATATTTTCGTTATTTTTTAGAAAGCCCGTTTGGGAATGAATATGCTGAGAAAGCTGAATCATACTCCTAACCAACGCTGCATAATTTAATGGTCTAGTATTATTAAAGTTTTTAACTCCATTTTGAGCTATCATATTGACAAAATATAGTCCATGTTTATATTTAGGTTGTTCGTAAACTTTGATGATTTGTGAATGCCCTAAATTATTTCGTAAAAAGGTTTTGCCTAGCATATGATAATTGGCTTTGACTTCGGGATATTTCTCAGCTACTTGTGCTGCGAATCCTGCGTCAAATAAATCTATATTATTACATATATGAGGAACAAATACTGTTGATCCGTTACTTTCTGCTGTAACTCTACTTTTAATAATATCAAAGATATTTTCGTTATAAACCAATCTGTATTTTTTTTGATTTTGTGTTTTGGTGTGCATTTTAAATTTCCAGTTGTTTAAGCTATTAAATTAATTTCTGCCATTTCCCAATTGGACATTCCTGATCAGCCCAAGCTAATTTATTTAGAAATCTTTTTTTGTTACTAATGGCACATCCACAAACCATGCATTCTGATCTTTCTTTATTATATTTTTCACAAGCAATACAGACAGAATATCTTTCTTGTATTTGGGCTTTAGATGATTTCGGTAGCCCCGCCTGTACATGAAATAATAGAGATTTAAGGAATGTTTTTAATCTGAGAAGGTACATCTGACTGGATTTCCTTGATTGGCATAAAATTACTGTTGCTATCCATAATATATAAACTAATCAAGGACACATGGCAATCTGCTTCAAACCATCTGCAAGACCCATTGTCTATATCTATTGACATTCTCGATCCGTTTTTCTTATAGTCAGATGTTAATAAAAATCTTTTTCCTTCTATTTCAAAGGGATCCCCACTATTAAGTTCTTCTATAAATTTGTCCATAATTATCGGTTATAAAACCTATCCCATTCTTCCCATTCTTCTTCTTCTGTTTCTTGTTTTTTCTTCTTGAATTCTTTTTTTAAAGAATGAGATATACTAGGCTCGCTTTTGTCTTCCTTGAAGTTATTTTTCTCTTCGATTTTTTTTCTTCGCAAATCCTTTTTGTCCCAATCGTCTTCCTTGGGTTGATTTTTGTTCATCGCACTGTCATTAGCCTCAATTTTAGTTGAATTTGACCTGAAACCTATATCTCTTATACACACTTTCCCAAAAAAAGTCAAGACGCTGTTTTCAAAAAATTTCTATGCATTGACAGAATTCACGGTAAGACTAATATTATGCAGGTCCGACAGATAATATCTTATATACAACTTTAATGAATAACACTACTCTAGTTACTGGCATTTGGGACCTAGGTAGAGGAGATGCCAAGGTTGGGTGGAGTAGGAAATTTGACCACTATATCTCAAATTTCAAACACCTGCTTGCTGCAACAGAAATACCAATGTGTATTTTTATAGATCCATCAATAGAAGATATTGTGTGGAGTATAAGAAGCAGAGAAAACACAAACATAGTATATCATACAAAAGACCAGTTCGGAGGGTCTTTCTTTCCATTTTTTGATAAGGTTCAGTCTATCAGGACTAGTGAAGAGTGGTTAAGTCAAGTAGGCTGGCTAAGAGATAGTACTCAAGCGACTATGGAATATTATAATCCTATGGTTATGAGTAAAATGTTCTTACTTCATAATGCTAAAATATTCAATTTTTTTAACACAGACTATTTGTTCTGGATAGATGGAGGAATAACTAATACTGTTCACCCAGGTTACTTTACGCATGACAAAGTCATAGAAAAAGTACAAGATTTTGTCAAAAAATTTCTCTTTGTATGTTTTCCTTACGAGACAAGCACAGAGATACACGGCTTTAATATAGATGGAATGAAAAAATTTGCTAATTCTCCAGTAGTTAATAGGGTTGCAAGAGGAGGATTTTTTGGAGGACATAAAGATACTATTCCGAAAGCTAACGAACTATACTATAATTTACTAAAAGATAGTTTAGATTCTGGATATATGGGAACGGAAGAGAGCATATTTACATTAATGACATATTTGGATCCAGATACCTATCAGTATGAAGACATAGAAGACAACGGTTTAATTAATAAATTTTTTGAGAACACTAAAAATAAAACTACAAAACTATCAACTAAAACAGTAACTAGAATTCAACCACAAAATAATAACACAGTATTATATATAAATGCATTCAACTCACCAGAACAACTTCAAATGGTCATGGATTCTTTTGAGCAATATGATCGCAACTTTTTAAACAAAACAGACAAATATCTGATCAACAATACAAACCAAGATGAATTATTCCCTAAATATGATATAATATCAAGTAAATATGGATTTAAAGAAATAAGAAAAGGGAATATAGGAATATGTGGGGGACGACAATTAGCAGCAGAACATTTTGCTGACTTAGGATCAAAATACATGATGTTTTTTGAAGACGACATGTTAATAGATCTAGACAAAAATAAAAGGTGCTCATTTGGATTTTCTAAATACGTAAACGATTTATTTGATAGCGTATTGAGAATTATGGATTTAGAAGAATATGATTTTCTTAAATTTAGCTTTAGCGAATTCTATGGACACAATGGAGAACAATGGGCGTGGCACAATGTTCCTCTAGAGAATAAAATAAAGTACTTTGGAGACATTAATAAAAGACCATTAACTAAATTTAAAAACATCAAAACCATGAATTCTGTTCCTTATGCTGAGGGGGAGGTTTATTATTCTAATTGGCCTCATATTATAGATCAAGAAGGAAACAAGAAATTATTCCTCGACACTAAGTGGGCACACCCATACGAACAAACATGGATGAGTCACATTTACAATTTAACCGTGGACAATAAAATTAACGCAGCAATATTACTTTCTAGTCCAATAACTCATAACAGGGTTCACTTCTATGAATCTGGTCAAAGAAAAGAGAATTAAAATGATAAATATAGAAAAAGATATCCACTATGATTGGCTTGTCGATAATTGCACTTCCGGAGAGGGTAATCTTTTAATTCATACTAAAGAAGATGTAAAAATTTATCAAACGGATTTTTTGATCAAATATCTCAAAACACTAAATCCAAAAAAAATCTTAGAAGTAGGGACTAATTGCTGTTGTTTTGGATATCTTGTAAAAAAAGTATTACCAGAAACTCAAATAATTACTGTCGGAATAGATCATTGGTCCAGTCAATTTGCAAATTATCTAAATGAAGCATATGGGAACTATATAACATTCATTCATGGAGATAGTCAGATAGTGATGAATGATATTATAGATATTAACATAGATCTTGCATGGATTGATGGATGTCACAAAAAAAGTTGCTTATTAAGCGATCTAAATCATTGCAATAGACTAAATATTTCAAATATTTTTATTGATGATCACGAATGTGGTCCTGTTAGTGAAGGAGTTCAAGAGTTTCTAGACAATAATAAAAACTATATACTTAAAGATGTTCTTAAAAACACTATTCAAGATATTACAAGAGACATAGCTTATATTCAAAAATTAGATCAATAGGGGACTTATAATGTCAAAAACAAAAAAAGAAAAAAACAAAGAAGCAAATACTATTTTCATACAGATTGCGGCTTATCGTGATCCGCAACTAGTACCAACATTAAAAGACATGATAGATAAAGCTAAATTCCCAGAAAACCTAAGAATAGGAATAGCTTGGCAACACAAGCCAGGAGATGATTGGGATAATCTAGAAGACTTTAAAAACGATTCGAGATTTAGAATATTAGACATTAACTATAAAGATTCTAAAGGTGTTTGTTGGGCACGAAATGCCGTGCAATCATTATATCAAGGAGAAAAATATACTCTTCAATTAGATAGTCATCATAGATTTGTTCAGGATTGGGATGATGTCTTGATTCAGATGTTGACAGACCTACAAAAAGACGGTAGTCCCAAACCTCTTGTTACATCATATATTCCTAGTTTCGACCCCGACAATGACCCAGCAGCAAGAATTCAAGAGCCTTGGAAAATGAATTTTGACAGATTCATCCCAGAAGGAGCAATATTCTTCCTCCCTGCATCATTTGATTCTTGGGACGATAAATCGAAACCTCTTCCCGGAAGATTTTATAGTGCTCATTTTGCATTTACCGTTGGAGAGTTTTGCAAAGAAGTGACTCATGATCCTAATTACTATTTTCATGGAGAAGAAATCAGTATAGCAGTAAGAGCATATACTCATGGTTACGATATTTATCATCCTCATAAGGTTGTATGTTGGCATGAATATACTAGAAAAGGAAGATCAAAGCAGTGGGATGATGATCCTGTATGGGGCAATAGAAATAGCGAATGTCATCTTAGAAATCGTAAACTATTTGAGATGGACGGAGAAAAAAGAGATATAAATTTTGGTCCTTATGGTTTTGGAACAGAAAGAACTCTAAGGGATTATGAGAAATATGCAGGTATTAGTTTTGGAAAAAGAGCAATACAAAAAAGTGTAACAGAACACAAAGCCCCTCCAGACCCTATGCAGTTTAGCACAGATCAAGAATTTGATGATGCTTTACTTAGAATTTTTAAACACTGTATTGATATAGGATATGACAGAGTAAAAGAAACAGATTATGATTTCTGGGTTGTGGCATTTCATGACGAAAAAGACAATACTCTTTTCAGAAAAGATTCAGATGCTAATGAAATCAATATGATGAAGAACGATCCGGATGGATATTGTAAAGTTTGGAGAGAATTCTCTACCGACGTTAAACCAAAATACTGGGTTGTATGGCCCCACAGTATCTCTAAGGGTTGGTGTGAACGAATGACAGGTGACTTATAATCTAGCATATTGAACCAAAAATATGAAATATATTATTAGACACCAATTTCGAGATATAGATGCTTTTGGCTATAAATATTATGTAACTAATTTTTTCCAAAAACTATATAAAAACTTAATAAATCATTATCCCCAGCATGATTTTGAGATTCAAAATGATGAATCGTATGAGATTAATGGATATGGTAGTGTTTATAGTTGTATGAATTTTTCAATAATAAATCCAGAAAATGACAACTATATTGTCCTGTCTTTTTTCGACAACTGGAAATACCACTTTATGCAACATCTGGGATGGAAACCACAAAAGATGAAGGGGTTTTTCTATGCTGGTGGATTTGATTTTTGGGACTATTTTTCTTACAAAGCCACGGCCCCACATAATTTGGATTTATCATTTCCACAAGACATAAAAAAGATATACCGTCCGCTGTTTTATTCTCCATACTATGATTGCTGTTATGATCAAATGGAAGAACTTTATAGATTAAGAAAAACTAAACAATTAATACCAAAATTATTCTTTCGTGGATATATGTGGGATTTCAGGAAGGAAATGACGAGTAATTTACATCAAGATGAAAGCATACTAATAATAGACAAAAATCAAGATGGTCAAAATGCAGATTACTCAAACTACTTATCAGAAATGGCAGAATATTCAACTTCATTAAGTCTACCGGGAGGAACAGAAGTCTGCAACAGAGACATAGAATGTTTTGGCATTGGAATTCCTGTGATAAGACCGTTCCTTCAAGTACATTATGCAGATCCTTTGATTTCTAATTATCATTATATTAATTGTTATCATTCTTGTGACTACTCTGACTCTGGATATCCTAAATATATATCCACACAAGATTTTCAAAATAATTTGCTATATACATGGAATAAAATAAAAAACAATAGTGAATATCTTAATTTTGTTTCAAACAATGCACGAGAATGGTTTGTTAAACATTGTTCTGCAGATTCTAACGTTCAATATGTTCTTAATAATCTAAATCTAGAAAGCCTATACAATGACTAAAGTAAATCTAAAAGAAGAGCTATCATGCTCGTCCAACAATTGTTTTGACAACAATTTTTTCACCAACAGCCTTTCTCAAGAACACATTGCTCATCTCTCATACAAAGGATTAGGAACAGAACAAAACCCTAATATTATCTATCCATTTGACAAACTAATTGCAGAGATTAGACCTTCTAGAGTAGTTGAAATAGGAACTTTCGCTGGGGGACTTACTCTTATTTTAAGAACTATCTTAGACAACAACGAACTACAAAATTCTGTTATTACAACATACGATGTAAATACTCCCACATACCTATTGCCATTAATAGAAAATACTCCTAATGTTGTTTCTTTTACAGAAAATTTATTTTCATCTGACTATCAAAACTTTGGTGGAGAATCAAAGAAATCTCAAATAGTTGGTCTCATTAAAAGCCCAGGAACAACGCTATTGCTTTGTGATGGAGGATGCAAGAAGTGTGAATTTAACATATTTTCCAAGCACTTAAAAATAGGAGATATCATAATGGCCCATGACTATGCTCCAACTCAAGAGTATTTTGAGCATACTATGAAGGGTAAGATCTGGAACTGGCTAGAAATCCAGGATAGCGATATTATAGATTGTTGCACCAGAAACAATTTGGAACCACACATGTCTGAGGAATTTTTAAATGTTGCTTGGGTCTGCAAAAGGAAAACACAATGAAAAACTTCTTGATTTTACTATTATTTTTTTACACAATAGAGATTTATGCTCAATCTCCTATTGCTTTTAATATTAGCTGTTTTGTAAATTCTTCAGCGGTAGCGTCTACTTCCTTTGGTGGTTATTCGCCAATTATGAGAGAAGGAGCCATATTCTCATATAATCAATCAAGAATTTCTTATGGTAGTGATGAGCAATTCTTTAATAGATTACACCAAGCAGAAAATGGCAGGCATAACAATCCTTTAGGCAGATACTATGGTCAGAGTATACAGTCATATCAAGAAAGAAGATTCAAGGGAGACTATAAAGATATGCAAAAATGGATGGAAGAGGAAAAGAAAAGACTAAAACAATAAATTTTATTTATTGACTGTGTTCTTTATCCAATTTTTGTATAAGCTTACTCTAGTATGACAACTCTCATCACCATAAGTAGAGTCAGACTTTCCATCATAACCAATCACTGAAGAATTAATACCAGCTAATTTTCCATCAATAAAAAGTCCTCCACCACTATCTCCACTACATATTATATATTCTAGCTCAGTTATCTTCTCATGTTTTCTTGAAGGAGAGCATATTAAAACTTTTCTTTCTATCTTGTCCACAAAATTAGACCCTCCTCTTCTCTGACCATCGTTAAATTTTGTTCCAGTATTAAATGTTCCAGTAAATCCCCAACCAGCTATTGAACAAATCCTCCCTATCTCGTCGTTCTTTTCATATATTGGGGGATAAAAATCAAGATTGATTGGTTTTTCTAAATGACCCAGAGCAATGTCGTTGTGGCCAAATATTTCAGTTTTGTATTCTGAATGAGGGATCATTTTATCTATGTTATATTTCTCTTCGCCAACACTCACTGTCCAACTATGACAATTTTCAACAACATGAGCAGCAGTGATTATCCAATCTGGAGCTATTACAACAGCAGATCCACAGGACATACCCTTGCCGTCAAAGCAACACAACTTTACAACACTATGGAATTTTTTACCATATTCAACATATTTTGTATCACTAGTATTCGGATCAATAGTTCCAGAGATCGCATTACTAGATAAAACTAATAATAGCATCAGCACAGATACTAAATTTTTAATCATAAATTCCTCCATCCGTTGAACTTAGTTGGATCTATCAGTCCATTACCACTATATGTTTTATCAATATGATTAGGATTGAGTAAATTAATTGTGTATTTTTTCATCACATTAATGTAATCATCTGCTGTTTTAAGATTTAAATTCAAGTTATTCTTTTTCTTATAGGATAGAAGAAGAGATGCACAGCCAACCATAAATGGATTAGCCATACTAGTACCACTCATTAAAGCATATCTATTATGAGGAACTGTACTCAATATATTTTGTCCAGGAGCTAAAAAATCCAACTCTATTCCTTTACAAGTAAAATAAGCTCTCAATAATCGTTCATCAACCGCTCCAGTACTAACTGTTTGTTCATATTTTGCAGGATAGTATATGTCGGACTGTTCTCCTCCATTGCCAGCAGCGCAAAAGGATACTGTTCCTTTAGATAGGGCATAGTCTATTGCTCGTTCTAAATCTTCGGATTTATATGGAGATCCTAGAGACATACATATGAGATCAGCACCATGATCTGCGGCCCACACGATAGCCTGAGAGACAGTATTATTATTTCCACGACCATCGGCACCAAAAACTTTAACAGGCATGATTTTGGTATTTGGAGCTACCCCCACAACACCCATACTATTATTTTTAGCACATATTGTTCCGGCCACATGAGTGCCATGACTATTATCGTCATACGGATCTTTTCCTGACTCAACAAAGTTCTTTCCCTGAACAAAATTAGATTTAAGATCCTCATGATCAAGATCGCAGCCACTGTCTATTACTGCAACAGTAACACCAGCACCATCAGAAACTTCCCATGTTTCATCTACTTTAAACTTAGACAAAGACCAAGGTATGCTCTGACCTGACTCAAAACTTCCATATACTTCTTCTTTAATATATGGGAATAAGCCACAATCTTTTTTAAGTCTTTTTCTAGCCATAAAAATCTCCTTTTGGCTATATTATTAATACACCACCACTGGAGTAAATGGAAAATTTGACATATTATAATTCCTAAATAATTATTCTTCTAAAATGCAAGGATAATAAATAAAATCCCCATACTTAGTATTACCCGACCGCACGGTCCACTGATCTTCAGTAGGTTCTGGTGGAGGGGTCATTACAGGGCACTTAAATCCAGAATTACAACCATAAAAAGTAATCCAGCGTGTTGAATAACCACCATCAAAATTTCCGTTTTGCCAAAATCCAACACATTGTCCAGAACATTCTCTAGTTGAGCCATCTGGGCCTAAACTAAAAGTTCCTCCATTCGATATGGTCCAGTTTAATGCACCACTTTTTCCATTAAAACATAATCTATCCTCCCATTTATCGCTAGTGATACCATCGAATACTGATGGGTTACTTACTACCCAACAACATGCATCACAGTCTCTACAAAAATCATTTGCTACTTTTTCTACTTTTTCTGGAGTAAATGGAAAATTTGACATTTTATCCTCTTGGTTTATTGTTAACTTTATTTAGATATAGGTCAGAGTCTATCACAACATTACTGTTCCAACTCTTAAAATTCATTAAATGACCAAATACTATATGACAAGGATCAGCGCAAAGAGTAACCAAATTTGATGGGTCCAATTCTAATTCTGGAAATAAATGAACAGGCTTTATATGATGAACCTCTAATTTTTTATCTCGTCCACAAGCAGCACAATTTGGATTATTTTTTAAGTGTTCTTTTCTTACATTACTCCATTTTGGCGACCTTATTGCATATCTGAGTTTCTTCAGAAAACCAAACATCATAACACCTTAGCCGCAATTAAACAACCTTTAGCCACTGCATGTAAGGGGTCTGCGGCATGTCTGACCTCTTTGATTTTTAGTGGAAAATTATTTTCTTGAAGTTTAGAAGAAAACAACTCTACATAGCCTTTTGCTTGTGATGTTCCTCCAGCAACAACAATACTCAATGGGTCTTTAAATTTTGGCAATAGCTTATGATCAGTTAAAGCTGCGCTCAACTGTTTGGTTGTATAATCTATTAGTCTTTCATAATAAGCGGATACGGCTCCTAGTATTTGACTATCATTAGGTTGACCAACAACAAATCCACCACCTTCTTTTTCTGCCTGAACAACACTGTCTGGCTCCCCTGTGGCTACTGCGCTCATTCTATCAACCCAGTCTCCACTTTTAGTTGTGCTAAAAACTACTGTTGGTTCACCATTAAGCATAACGCAAACATTAGTCATTCCAGCTCCGCAACTAACAGCAATGCCAGTATAATCATTATTTTCTAGTTCAGCATAACATAAAGCTTCAGCTTCATTAATTGATCTGGCAGCATATCCACATTCACCTAAAATGGTCTTGACTACATCTTCATGATAGCCAACGTCAAAGTCTTCATCCTCTTGATCTACTGGTTGAGCAGGAACACAGAATACTAGCTTCTCATTAGGCTCTGAGGCTTGCCCCACGACCTCTTTTAAAATAAAAGCTAGTACACGCTTGGCATCTTTTTCTTTAGCTGAGACCACGCCTTTGTACATGGGGCGCTTTGCTGTATCATTTCTTTCAATGGCTTTTTCAATAGCATCTTTTCCTAAGAGAATAAATGATCCATCATGATCTTTGATAAAAACTTTACCAGCCAGACCTTTTTCTATCATTTTAGTAGCAACAGGAGTTGTTGGCTTTATCACATAAAATGCATCTCTAAAGTCTTTGTAGACAACGCCATCATTAGAATCTTTAGATAAAACAATATAGCTTGTACCAACATCTAATCCTACTCCACTCATATATTACCTCTTTAAATTCTTAAGCTTGTTAATTGAGCCTGTTATGTTTTCAGTAGATTGTTTGGTTTCACCTAAATTTTCGTATTTCTTTTCCATGCCATCCGTCTTGATTTCAGTAACAAATTTAGTATCATTTATTACTACTTTGGTCTTTTTCTCTTCTTTTACATTATCAAAAAAACTATTTGGTCTATTTATCACATTACTATATACACCGTTGCCAGATCGTTTACCCACAAAATAGCCTATTAAAAAAAAACACACCCCTATTGCTAGGAGTGTGATTAAGAAGAAGATAACGGTTGGTATATTAAAGGTTAAAGATATGTCATTCATTTTTTTTGTATGAGCCTATTACTCTTCCCTTTTGGGTTCGTACAACAAATCCTTTCCGTACTAGAAAAGGCTCTATGCTGTTTTCAATGGTATCTATAGCGATTCCGGTCATGGACGAGATACTTTTAAGTCCAAGAGCAGCACCCTTTGACTTTAATAACACATCCAAATACAATCTATCATACACATCTAACCCATTTTTATCAATGCCCTGGCTTTCAAAGATTTCATCAATAGTCATATTCTTGTCTTTATAAAATGCTACACAGTTTTTATACCACTGTAGCCTACCATTCAAAATACGAGGAGTTCCCTTGCTTCTTCTAGCTATCTCAATTAGTTCAGAAGGTTGAATCATTAGTCCAAGCTTTTGTGCGTTTGACTCTGCTAGTTTAGCTAACTCAAATTCATTGTAAAAGCACAAATGTTCCTTAATTTGAAATCTATCATAAAACGGCTGACTAAGACTACCACCACTAGTTGTAGCTCCAACAATAGTAAACATTGGAAGTTCAATATTTTCTGGCTTATCTTTATCTTCTTCGTCCTTAACGGTAATACTTAGAACAAAATCTTCCATAACAGGATAAAGAAATTCTTCTACAATTTTGGGCAACCTATGAATTTCATCAATAAAAAGAACTGATCTAGGAGCTATCCCCATGATGTACGGTAGAATGTTTTTGATGCTACGAATACCAGCGCCATTGACGGTATACATATTAACACCCATCTCATTTGCTATGGCACTTGCTATGGTGGTCTTACCAAGTCCCGGCGGGCCGTCTATTAAAACATGAGGCATAACTCCCTGAGAGTCTTTGCACCCAGCCACCATAATTTGCAGTCTTGTCAGAACATCCTGCTGACCAATAATATCACTGAACTTCGACGGACGAATCACATTTGCCATTTTTTTCTCCAAATTTAGACAAAGAAAGCTTAACCAAATTTATACAATCTTTACTTTTACTCTCAGAGTAACATTCTTTTACCAAAGATTCTGATTCTTTTCTAGAAAACCCATAAGGACTCAAAGCGATACAACACCTACTTAACAAGTCTGGCTGTATCTCTTCTTTATCTTTTTGCTCTTCTTGTTCCCTGAGTTTTCTTTTGAATTTTAGTTTTATTGATTCAATTGGTTTGATTTTTAGTATAGTATCACAATCACAAACGATAACAAACTTTTCATACTGAACTTGCTTCAGCCTTACCCAATGATCATTAGAACAATTAGGACAAACATATCTAAAAGTAATATCATAGTCAGTTGGTTTCAGGTTTTTGATTTGATTTTGTATCATCCTCTTCTTTCACCCAAAAGATAAAGTCATTTTGATCACTATCATAGGCACTATCAAGAACTCCCTTATTAACCAAAGAGTTCAATATGTTGCTAATCATTCTATTGTTCAGATCTTCTATGATGGATTGAAGAAGCTTATCTGTTAGACAATATCTGATTTCTTTTGTTTTCTTATTGACTTGTTTTCTTGCGTGATTTTTGATGATAATAGCAGATTCATCATGAGTTAGTGTCTCATTCATCTCTTCTGTTTCTTTTTTGCTCATCTCGTAAAGAGATGCAGTCATCGAATCGTCTGCTATTTTGTTTACTTCTCCAAAAAACTTGAATACCAAAGATCTAGAATGTTCAACAAAATCATCAAAATCGTTAATAAAAAACCATTGATCGTTGTTCATGATATTAATGTGATGCCGTCCTCGTATTTTGGTATCTCAGTCCATTCCAGTTTAACAGAGAAGTTGGGTTTGTAAATAGTTATGGTTCTGTGTGTTTTGCTATCTTTTTCTATTACTATTTCAGCTATGGCTCTGTCCTCATTAAGAACTTTGGCTATAGCAATATTAGCTTCTGACATTGTGTGAAATCTATTATTATATTGACTTCTATTAAAGATTACCTCAAAATAAGTATTCATATTTATTTCCTTAATTCTGACTGACAGTTGTTGTGCTTATCTACAAAAGTTCTTTCAAATCCTAGCTCTGCTAGTATTGGCATCTTATGAAAAGTAATAGTAAATCTTACATTACCAGAATCATCAGTCATTTTTGTCCATTCTACTCTTTGTGCTTTACTCATATGAATCGCTAAATCATAAGCTATGAAGGGGGTTTCCGTAAAAGAACTACAAGCCATTGCTACATATAAAAGTATTGCTGGTAACATCCTTGCTCCTTAGTTTAAAATATCAAACATTCCTTTATAGTAATTAGGTTGTTGCAGAAAGTGAACGGCGTGTGATCTTAAGTGGTTTTTATACTCACCATGTATCTTGTCGTGAACGAAGTATTGAGTTTTATATATTGGTTCTTTGTAATGATTGTTCCCCAAGTACAGGGAGTTTTTGAAGTTCCCTGACTTGGAGAAGTAATCATTCACAGGCAACGAACCTTTCGGAAAGCTTGGTCCAATATACCATACATTTGAAGGATATTCAACTATTTCATTCAGAGTATCATATAGCATTTTCCCCCAAGCATCCCAAGCATCGGGATCAAACTTAAAGTATTTTTTATAATGACTCTCTGGAGTGTCCTGACTATCATCATAGTCATCGTAGTTGTCATCTTCATAATTTTCATGCATGGTATTTACCTATAACTATATCTGTTTTGAGAAGTTACATTCTTACGATTTCTTCCCCTACGACCTTTAAAGCCTAATCTTCTTATAATATTACAAATTGTTTGCCAACTAAGATAGTACTTATTTCCATAAAACGTATTCTTTTGAAAATAATAGTAAAGATCTCTTGCTGATCCCGACTCATTCATTAGTTCAATAAATTTTTTCTTAGCTTCTTCATCGGTCAATAAAAGCTGTAAAAGAGGATTAATATGTCTACCCATTTGTTTTCTCCTTATTTTATATGGTCGTGTCAAAGGGTATAGGATATTCCATACCCCTGACACTGAACCCTCATCCAATGCAAAACTTATCACTGATTTTAGACGCTAGTTCTTTGGCAGCATTAGATAGAAACCTGTTGTTGCTAAAGTAGAGGGGCGTTGAGACTTGATTAAGGAACTCCACGACCGTCTTTAAAAGCTTGGTCTGGGAACCGTCAAGATCTAAATCCTCGCCTCCAGCGTCAGCAGGAAGCGGCTCAAGAGAGTCTGTATCATCCTCGTTGATGGGAGAGACTGGAGTAGGATCACCATAAGCCTTATTGAACAGAGCGCCGCTACTAGTATAAACATACTTATTCTTAATATCATCTGTACTATTGGTATATGTATTACAGAATACAGTGCTGTTCTTAAGGTTAAGAGACTTCATCTGATCAGCAATAGTTGCAGCAACATTAACTGATACCGGAACTCCAGTAACATCAGACCTCTTATAAGCCTTAGCATATTCCTTAAACCATTCATCACTAGTCTTATTAGCAATAATATTGACCACAGCAGAAACACCATCAAGAGCCTGCTTCAGTTGCTCAATATTTACTGGATTGCCAGTTGATCCTGACAAAATACTAGTAAAGTAAGGTTGCTTACCTTCCCAACCTTTTCTCCACCAGGTATAAGGGATACGATAAATCTGATTGATCTTGATAGCTCTGGCATCACCACCAAAATGATTTACAAGTTTCTTTTGAATACCATTCCAATAAGTCTTGTGAGGATTGATATTGTTTTGGTTTAGAATCCAATAACACTGATAACCATTACGAGTATCAACAACCCAGCTTGGCTTTACAGGAAAGCTATTGATCTGGTTCAAGAACTCCTTCTTCTTTTGCATGACAATACTAGGCTTAAAATAACGACCCTGATCATCTCGCCCAGCATCCATATCAACAAAACAAGCACGAATTCTACTAATAGCATATTGCTTACGTCCACCATTAA
>Ga0136644_10000664_pt1 | contig 27370 bp, 30 predicted proteins | sample C_130820_EF_Meta_FD_94780 | JGI IMG/M metagenome (GOLD analysis project Ga0136644, IMG submission 94780) | Freshwater microbial communities from Lake Croche, Canada to study carbon cycling - C_130820_EF_MetaG (v2) (version 2) | ecosystem: Environmental > Aquatic > Freshwater > Lake | place...
CGGTGCTTGTCGGGCACGTAGCGACCTCACCCACCAGGTGAATAGATGCAGGGGGCCATCGCCGTGTTTATGCATCCGTTTTTTGACTGCCATGAAGCGGTCAACTGCGGTTTCTAGGTTCAAGCGCACCAAAGCTGCACGCGCTGCACCACATCCATCCACAAAGCCCAGACCGCGCAGACGCACAGCAGCAGGCCAGCTAGACGCATGCCCCACTGGGCTTGCAGCAGCGGCAAACGCTGCCACAACCAGGGCGCCGGAATCAGGCTGAAGCTGGTACCTGCGGCGAACAAGGCCATGTGCAAGGCGCCGTCCAGCGGGCTGGCTCCCAGGGCTGACACCAACAAGGCCGAGTACAGCAAGCCACAGGGCATAAAAGCCCATACCAAACCCGACACAAAAACCCCGCTACCGTGGCGCAGCGGTACCTGTAAACGCGCCCACACGCTGCGCCCCAGGTTTTGCACCCAGGCCGGTTGCTGAGCGGCCGCGAGCAGCAAGAGGCCCCAACACAGCACCAGCAGATGAAAAAAAGTCCATAAAGGGCGCAACACACTGGTTTGTGCCGTCAGCCAAGCCAAGCCCTGAACGGAAGCCGCCGCCAGGGCACCCATACTGGCGTAGCCGATTAAGCGCCCGACATGAAAGCGCCACAGCACCACGCCACCGGGACGGCCCGGCAGGCGGGCCATGCCCGCACACGCCGCGCCGCACATGGCTACGCAGTGAGGGCCGCCCGCCAAGCCCATGAATAGCGCCGTCAGCGCAAGAGGGGTTTGCATCAACCTAGAAACCGCAAGTGAACGCGCCGAAGTGGGCGTTTCTGGCTTAGATGATGCGCGAAAAGCGTGCCCGTGTGCGATCCGCCTGTAAATAGCGGTCGAAAACCATCGCTACCGCACGCACAAAATACCAGCCCTTGTCGGTCACGCGGATGCCGCCGGCGTCGATTTGCACCAGGCCGTCGTCGGCCAATGGCTTCAGCGCCTGCATTTCGTTGGCGAAATAGCTAGGGAACGAAATCAACCAAGCCAATTCGATCGACTCAAACTGCACGCCGCCCTGGCACATCAGCGCCATGATGACGGCACGGCGCAGCAGGTCATCGCGGCCCAGCGCCAAGCCGCGCACCACGGGCAACTGCCCCTGGTTGAGCCGGTCGCAATACTCCTCCATGGTTTTGGCGTTTTGGCTGTAGGTGGCGCCGACGCGGCCAATGGCCGACACGCCCAAGCCGATCAGATCACAGTCCGGCTGGGTGCTGTAGCCCTGAAAATTGCGGTGCAAACGCCCCTGCCGCTTGGCCACCGCCAGCGCATCGTCTGGCAAGGCGAAGTGATCCATGCCCACATACACATAGCCCGCGCCCATGAACGCGTCCAAGGAACTGGCCAACATGTCCAAGCGCGCACTGCCACTGGGTAGCTCAAACGCGTCAATACGGCGCTGCGGCTTGAAGCGTTCCGGCAAATGGGCATAGGCGTACAAGGCAATGCGATCGGGCCGCAAGGTGTTGACTTGCGCCAGCGTGCGCTGAAACGAGTCGGGTGTTTGCAGCGGCAAACCGTAGATCAGATCGACATTGACCGACTCAAAGCCCAACTCCCTGGCCGCAGCCACCAAGTCAAACACTTGGTGCGCAGGCTGTATGCGGTGCACCGCTTTTTGCACAGCGGGTTCAAAGTCTTGTACGCCAAAGCTCAGGCGCTTAAAGCCCAGGTCGCGCAACACCGCCAGGCGGTGCACGTCCACCGTGCGCGGATCAACTTCTATGGAGTACTCGCCCTCGGGGGTGAACTTGAACGCGGCACGCAACAAGCCCATCAACTCGCTCAGCTCTTGATCGTTCAAAAAAGTGGGGCTGCCCCCACCCAGATGCAACTGGGTAATGGGCTGTCCAGCGCCCAGTTGCGCCACGTTCAACTCGATCTCGCGTGCCAGGTAGTTCAGGTAGGGTCTGGCCCGCTCGTGGTGGCGCGTGATGATCTTGTTGCAGGCGCAGTAGTAACACACGGACTCACAAAAAGGGATGTGAACGTACAAAGACAGCGGCGAAGCCAAGGCCGCCGCCCCGTCGCGGCGCTGGCTGAGCGCACGCAGGTAATCGTCGCTCTGGAAAGCTTCGACAAAACGATCAGCCGTGGGGTAAGAGGTGTAACGCGGACCCGCCACGTCAAAGCGGCGCAGCAACTCGGGCGACAGAATGTGCGGCGTAGTTGGCGGTAGCAAAACAACAGGTGTAGTGGCGTTCATGGGTGCGGGCTTGGTGCAGATCGTGAATATGCCGACTGCGTGGGTAAGCGGTGTTGACCTGGATCAAACGCTGGTCACGTTGGCCGCCTGTGCAAGGCCTGCGCAAAACTACTTTCGCAGCCAGATGTCGCAGCCAGATGGGACGATGGGTTAAGCTGTGCGCTTGGTGTGCAATGCGCGCGCGGCGCGGGTTTTACACACCAGCCCTAGCGCACCTGCCAGAGGCCCCAAAACATGAAAACAGACGCCATCAAAGTTGCCTGCTCGAATTGCAATTTGCGCGAGCTGTGCATGCCAATCGGTCTGAGCGCGCAGGACTTGGAGCGAATTGACGAGTTGGTGGCGGTGCGCCGCAAGCTCAAACGCGGCGCGGCTCTGTTTCGCAACGGCGATGGCTTTACCTCGCTGTACGCCATACGAAGCGGATTTTTCAAAACCTGTATCGCAACAGAGGACGGGCGGGATCAGGTGACTGGCTTTCAAATGGCGGGAGAAATCGTGGGCCTGGACGGCATCGTCAACGACCGCCATAGCTGTGACGCGGTGGCGTTAGAAGATGCCGAGGTGTGCGTGATACCGTTTGAGCGCGTCGAAGAGTTGTCGCGCCAGGTGAGCGCGCTGCAACACCATGTACACAAAATCATGAGCCGTGAAATCGTGCGCGAGCACGGGGTGATGCTGTTACTGGGCAGCATGCGTGCCGAGGAACGCTTGGCGGCTTTTCTGCTGAATTTGGTACAGCGGCTGCATGTGCGCGGCTTCTCTCAGTCCGAGCTGGTGCTGCGCATGACGCGGGAGGAAATTGGCAGCTACTTGGGCTTGAAGCTAGAGACCGTGAGCCGCACGTTTTCGCGCTTTGCCGAAGACGGCGTGGTCGAGGTCAAACAGCGCTATGTCCGCATTCTGGATACCGAAGCGCTAAACCGCATCGTCAATCCGCCTCAGGTCGCTTGAACTGGGTGTCTGACAGCGGCTGAGACAAAAACACGGTCAAACTGCCGGTAGCGACCAAGATCAGCCAGAACGCAAAAAAAGCAATCGTGTAAATGCCCTGGCGCGAGGCCATCAGGGGCTGCTCAAACTCGTGCAGACTGGTTGGATCGACCACCGCAAACACCAGTACCTCCAAGGCACAAGCCCCCAGGAACGCGGGCCAGACGATCCACATTAGACGCTGCATCCACATGGCAAGCTCCCGCTTGAAAAAGCTATTGATCCGCTGGGGCCGTAGGCGGCGTCACCGCATGATTGCGCGCCGTCAGCGCGGGCGCCATCGCGCCTTGGCGCTCCAGGGTCTTGTTGATATCCAGGCCCTGGCGGTAGTAGTCGGTGCTCAGTACCGGGTCCTGGTCGCGCATGGCAATCCAGCCGGTCCACAAAGAGGCCACCACCACGGCCAGCGGCCCGGCAATGATGAGCCACACAAAGCCGTAACGCCACCAAGGGCGGGGGGAATGCTCAGTCATGCTTTTCTCCGTGGTGATCGTCGTCTGGTTTGCGTGGCACCAAGAACACCGACCTCTCGGTGACTTGCCACGGGTTGTCTAGCGTTTGAACCACGAACTGAATCGCGTGCGATCCGGCTGTCACCGCCTGCTCGGGCAATTGCAAGCGCACCGCCACCCAGCGCGACTGGGCCGCGTCAACGTTGAACTGATCGGCGCCGACCAGCACCAGGCCGGCCAGCCCGCGTACGCTGATACGCAGTTGTTGCGGCGACTCGGTCGCGTTCATGATTTGCAGGCGATACACGTTTTCTAAGCGCCCACCCTCTACCATGCGCGCCATGCTGGCGCGATCCCGCACCACGTCCACCTTCAGTGGCGTGCGCAGCCACAAGCTAAGCAGCACGGCAGCGCATAGCAGCACCAGCAGGCCGCTGTAAATCAACACCCGGGGGCGGCGCACGCGGCTCCACATGTGGGCGCTAGACACGCCCAGCGACATCGCGTTTTGGGTGGAGTAGCGAACCAAGCCACGCGGGTAGTTCATTTTGTCCATCACCGTGTCGCACACATCAATGCAGGCGGCGCAGCCAATGCATTCGTACTGCAAGCCTTTGCGGATATCGATACCCGTGGGGCATACCTGCACGCACAAACTGCAATCGACACAAGCACCGAGATGCAGGCTGGCGGCGTCGGCGTTGCGCGAGCGCCCCCCACGGGGCTCGCCCCGGGCACTGTCATAGCTGACGATTAGCGTGTCTTTATCGAACATCGCGCTCTGAAAACGGGCATACGGGCACATGTATTTGCACACCTGCTCGCGCATGAAACCCGCGTTGCCATAGGTGGCCAAGCCGTAAAAAAAGACCCAGAAAATTTCCCAGGAGCCCATACGGGTTTGCAAAAACTCCATACCCAGCTCACGGATGGGCGTGAAGTAGCCGACAAAGCTAAAGCCAGTCCACATGGCCACGCCGATCCAAACCAAGTGCTTGAACCACTTTTTAACCAGCTTTTCCAGCGACATGTCCGACGCGTCCAGCCGCATGCGCAGCGTGCGGTCGCCTTCGATCTTGCGCTCCAGCCACATAAAAATCTCGCTGTAAACCGTTTGCGGGCAGGCGTAGCCACACCATAAGCGCCCGGCCACCGCCGTAAACAGAAACAGCGACAGCGCCGAGATCACCAGCAGACCCGTCAGGTAGATAAAGTCCTGCGGGTAGAGCACCAAGCCAAAAATATAAAAGCGCCGCGCGCCCAAATCGAACAGCACCGCTTGGCGCTGCCCCCACTGCAGCCACGGCAGACCATAAAAAACCAGTTGGGTCATGAAGACGATGGCCCAACGCCAGCGCACGAAATAGCCGCTGACCGAGCGGGGATAGATTTTTTGGCGGGCTTCGTACAGAGAAACCAGCTCGTCGCCGCTAGGGCTGGCGGCGACGATGGGGATGACTTTAGGATTAGACACAGACATAAACCGTAGCGTGCGGCCAAACGGCTACCGCAAGCGGGGTTCCCTTTAGTCTTTAACGATTGGCAACCGACTTGACGTTGGACAAGCCCCACACATAGGCCGTTAGCACATGAATTTGGGCCGGTGTGAGCTTTTCCGCCTGCGCGGGCATTTGGTTCACTTTGCCATTGTTGACCATCGCAATGATGGCGTCCTCACCGTAACCGTGCAACCAAATGTTGTCGCTCAAGTTGGGCGCGCCCAGGGCTTGGTTGCCCTTGCCGTCTGCGCCATGGCAGGCTGCGCATACCGCAAACTTCGGTTTGCCCAATTCCGCGCGCACCGAGTCGTGTGGGCTGCCCGACAGGCTTAGTACGTAATTGGCGACATTTTTTACATCATCAGGCGAACCCACGGCAGCGGCCATGGGCGGCATGTTGCCGATGCGGCCCAGGGTCAGGGTTTCTTTGATTTTGTCTGGCGTGCCGCCGTGCAGCCAGTCGCCATCGCTCAGGTTGGGATAGCCCTTGCTGCCGTGCGCGTCCGAGCCATGGCACTGCGAACAGTTGTTCATGAACAAGCGCTCGCCCACCGCGACGGCACGGGGGTCAGTCGCCAGTTGCTCAGGCGTCTTGGCCACAAATGCCGCGTACAGGGGCTCCAGCGCCTTGTTGGCCTGCGTCACCTCGGCCTCGTATTCGGCGCGTGAAGTCCAGCCCAACTGCCCCTGATGACTGCCCAACCCCGGGTAGGCCAACAGGTACGCGAAGCCAAACACCACGGTGATGATGAACAGCCACACCCACCAACGCGGCAGCGGGTTATTCATTTCGCGCAGGTCTTCGTCCCACACGTGGCCGGTGCTGTTGTCGCTGCTGGCGGGCACGCGAACCTTGGACGTGACCCATAACAGGATGAGACAGGCCAGGATGCTGATGACGGTAATGGCACCGACATAGACCGACCAGAAATTGCTGGTGAAATCGCTCATGAGCTTGATCCTTCAATCTTGTTCGAACGGAAGCCGTGCGGCCTCCTCAAAACGGCGCGCATGACGGCCCGACCAGGCCCACACAATGATGCCGACAAAGGTGGCGAAGCTGATCACGGTAGCCGCCACGCGCAAGCTGGTAATGTCCATGTTGCTGTTGCTCCTTATTTGAGTGAACGACCCAGAATTTGCAGGTAGGCAATTAGCACCTCTTGCTCGGTCTTGCCTTTGACTTCGTCGCCGCCCGTGGCAATCTGCGCGTCGGTGTAGGGCACGCCAACGGTACGCAGGGCCTTCATACGCGGCGCCACCACGCTCGGATCGACCAGATTCTTCTCTAGCCAGGGGTAGGCCGGCATATTCGACTCAGGCACCAGGTCACGCGGGTTGTGCAGGTGGGTGCGGTGCCATTCGTCGCTGTATTTGCCGCCCACGCGGTGCAAATCGGGGCCGGTGCGCTTGCTGCCCCACTGGAACGGATGGTCGTACACGAACTCCCCCGCCACCGAGTAGTGGCCGTAGCGCAGCGTTTCGGCGCGGAAGGGGCGGATCATTTGCGAGTGGCAGTTGTAGCAACCCTCGCGCAGGTAAATATCGCGCCCCAGCAACTGCGTCGCGGTATAGGGCTGCAGCCCCTTAATGGGCTCGGTGGTCGAGCGCTGGAAGAACAGCGGCACGATTTCTACCAAGCCGCCAACCACGATCACCAGCAGAATGAGCACGATGAGCAGGAAGTTATTGGTTTCCACCTTCTCGTGGGTGAAACCCTTGGATGTGTTTTCAGACATGATGGGCTTTCTTGAGAGGTCAGGCGTGGGCCGCGGCGGAGGGGATGGCATACTGAACCGAGCGGCCCGAAACCGCCGTCATCCAGACGTTCCAAGCCATGACCACCATACCCGACAGGTAGAGCAAGCCGCCCAACAGTCGGATCACGTAGTAGGGGTAGGTGGCCTTTACGCCTTCGACAAAGGTGTAGGTCAGGCTGCCATCGGCATCGGTGGCACGCCACATCAGGCCCTGCATCACGCCAGCCACCCACATGGCCGCGATGTAGAGCACGATGCCAATGGTGGCAGTCCAAAAGTGCAACTCAATGGCCGGCACGCTGTACATTTTTTTCTGCCCAAACAGGCGCGGAATCAGGAAATACAGCGAGCCCATGGAGATCAAGCCCACCCAGCCCAAAGCGCCGGAGTGCACATGGCCGACGGTCCAGTCGGTGTAGTGGCTGAGTGAATTGACCGTCTTGATGGACATCATCGGGCCTTCAAAGGTGCTCATGCCGTAGAAAGACAGAGACACGATCATGAAGCGCAACACCGGGTCGTCGCGCAGCTTGTGCCAAGCGCCCGACAAGGTCATCACGCCGTTAATCATGCCGCCCCAACTCGGCGCCAGCAAAATCAGCGAGAACACCATGCCCAATGACTGGGTCCAATCCGGCAGCGCGGTGTAGTGCAAATGGTGCGGGCCAGCCCACATGTAAGTGAAGATCAAGGCCCAAAAGTGCACCACAGACAGGCGGTAGGAATACACCGGCCGCTCGGCCTGCTTGGGCACAAAGTAGTACATGATGCCCAGAAAGCCTGCGGTGAGGAAAAAGCCCACCGCGTTGTGGCCGTACCACCACTGCACCATCGCGTCTTGTACACCGGCGTAGGCCGAGTACGACTTCATCCAGCCCGCAGGCACTTCGGCGCTGTTGACCACATGCAAAATCGCCACCGCGATGATGAAGGCGCCAAAGAACCAGTTAGCCACATAGATATGGCGCACTTTGCGCGTGCCCAGGGTGCCAAAGAACACGATGGCGTAAGACACCCACACCAGGGTGATGAGGATGTCGATGGGCCATTCCAACTCGGCATATTCTTTGCCGGTGGTAAAGCCCAGCGGCAGCGACACTGCCGCCGCCAAAATAACCGCCTGCCAGCCCCAAAAGGTAAATGCCGCCAGCGGCCTTGCGAACAAAGGCGTTTGGCAGGTGCGTTGCACGGCGTAGTAGCTGGTGGCAAACAAGGTACAGCCACCAAACGCAAAAATCACCGCATTGGTGTGCAGCGGGCGCAAGCGGCCGTAGCTGAGCCAGGGAATGCCGAAGTTGAGTTCGGGCCAGGCGAGTTGGGCGGCGATAACGACGCCCACCAACATACCCACCACACCCCACACCACGGCCATGACGGAAAACTGCCGCACAACCGTATCGTTGTAGTGGGCAGCTAAGGTTTTTGGATCACTCATCGGGCACCTCTCAGATAGCGATGCACCGAGTTTCAAGCCTCACCGGCCCTGACTTATTGACGCACGTCAATCGTCATGCAGAATCCGTTCGCCTTCGCGCTCCAGATCCTCAAATTGACCCCGCTCTACCGCCCACCACAAGCCCAGCAAAATCACAAAAACAAGCCCCACCGACAGCGGAACAAGTAAAAACAAGATGTCCATGGCGCCAGATTGTGGCCTGCGCCACCGGTCGTGGGCAAGCCAGGGGATTCAGCGCGCCAGGCGCGCCGCATTGGCAATGACCAGCAGCGAGCTGGCGGCCATGCCTAAGCCCGCCAACCAAGCGGGTAGCCAGCCCGCCACCGCCAGTGGCACACACAAGGCGTTGTAGAGCGCGGCCCAGAGCAGGTTTTGCCGCACCACGCGCAAACTCAGGCGCGCTTTGCCAACCAGTTGCACCAGTAGCGGCAATTGCGAACCCAGCAACACCACATCGGCGCGCGCCTGGGCCAGCGGCACGGCTTGGCCCATGGCCACCGACACGTCGGCCCCAGCCAGCACCGGGCCGTCGTTTAGCCCGTCGCCCACCATCAACACCCGATGACCCTGCGCCTGATAGCCTCGCACGGCGTCTAGCTTGTCTTGCGGGCTGCACGCGCCGCGTGCCTGGGTGAGGCCCAGGCGCTGCGCCATGGCCTGCACCGTCTGGTCTTGGTCGCCTGAGAGCAGAATCACCGCCAGCCCGGCGGCTTGTAGCGCCTGCAAGGATTCCAGTGCATCGGCGCGCAAAGCCTCATGCAGCGTAAAACTGGCGACCCAGCCTTCATCGTCGGCCAGGTGTACCTGCCGCCCCGGGGCGGGTGCTATCCCATCCAGGGCGCCCGGCGCAGCGCCCTCGCGGCTGGCGCAAAAGACGGCTGAACCCAGGCGCAGTGGCCGTGACGCGCCTGACGCATCGGCGATACATCCGCTCAGGCCCCGGCCCATGCTTTCCTGTACCTCCTGGGCGGCAAGCAGTTCCAAGGCGGCGGCATCGGCGGCGCTGTGCACCGCACGCGCCACCGGGTGCAGCGAGTGCCGGGCCAGCGCCGCCGCCCATTGCAGGGCCTGGTCTGGGCTCACGCCAGCCCGCGTACGCACAGCGCCCACTTGGAGCCGGTCTTCGGTCAGGGTGCCGGTCTTGTCAAACACCACCGTATCCACGCCAGCCAGGCTCTCCAGCGCCTGCAAGCGCTGCACCAGCACGCCCCGGCGCGCCAAAGACCCAGCGGCGGCAAGCAGGGTCACCGGCGCCGCCAGCGACAGCGCGCACGGGCAGGTGACGATCAACACCGCCACCGCCGCCATCAGCGCCTGCGTGGGGTCGGTGCGCCACCACCAAGCAGCCGCCCCCGCAGCGGCTAGCAGCACCAGCAGCAAAAAGGGCTTGGCGATGCGGTCGGCCAGCAGGGCCAGGCGCGGCTTGTCCACCGAGGCGCGTTCCATCAGCGCCACGATTTGCGCGTAGCGCGTTTCCGCCCCCAGGCGCTGTACGCGCATCAACACCAAACCCGACAGGTTGTGACTGCCAGCCAGCACCGTGGCACCAGGCCCACGGGCCAGCGGCGTGGATTCGCCGCTCAGCAAGGCCTCGTCGGCCAGGGTATGGCCTTCGAGGATGCAACCGTCGGCGGCAAAGGCTTCGCCCGGTCGCACGCGCAACACGTCGCCCACCGCCAGCCGGCGCAGCGCCACGGGGGCAAAACTTCCATCGGCCTGCTGACGCTCAGCGAGTTCGGGCCTGCGCTGCATCAACTGCTCCAGCGCGCCTGCGGTGCGGTCGCGCAGGCGCAACTCCAACCAGCGCCCGCTGAGTAAAAAGAACACGAACATGGTGAGCGAGTCAAACCACACCTCATGGCTCCACCACGCATTGGGCTCAAAGGTCGCAGCGCTGCTGACGCCAAAGGTGATGAGCAGGCCCAGGGCCACGGGCAAGTCCATGCCGATGCGGCGCAGACGCAGGTCGCGCCAGGCACTGCTAAAAAATGGCCCGCAAGAAAAAATCATGACGGGCAGCGTCAACACCCAAGACGCCCAGCGCATCAAATGCAGCTCACTCGCGCTCATGTCGCCCGGCGCCGCCACGTAAACAGGTAAGGCGTACATCATCACCTGCATCATGCACAGCGCGGCCACCAGCCAACGCCACAGCATCTTGCGCTGCTGCTGGCGGCGCGCATCACGCGTCAGGGCGTCCGGCGCCGGTAGCAAGCGGTAGCCGCCCGCGCGCACGGCGTGCATCCAAGTCGAGGGCAATACCTGGCTTGCATCCCAACACAAGCGCAGCCGCTGGCTGGCCGCGCTCACCTGGGCGCTGCGCACACCCGGTACGGCCAGCAGCGCGCGCTCCACCTGAGCCGCGCAGGCGGCGCAGTGCATGCCCTGCACCAGCAGTTGCGACTCCCATTCGGACGCCGACACGGCCTGGCTGAAGACCAGCCACTCTTGCGCGTCGTCATACACGCTATCGGCACTCGCCGCTGGCGTGGGCATGAACCATGGGGCAGCGCTAAGGCTTGGCATAGCGCGCAAGCTTAGCGCGTGAGAAATCAGCGAGTCTTGATCGATATCAAACCCAAGCGGCTTGCCCGCAGTACGATGGCCGACCAACCCCCTTAGGAGAAACAGCATGTACGAGCGCATTTTGGTGGCTACCGACGGCTCCCCCTTGTCCAAGCAGGCCGTCACCAGCGCAATTGATCTGGCCGCTTTGAGTGGGGCCGAGTTGGTGGCAGTGAAGGTCATTCCACGCTACCCGCAAACCTACTTTGAAGGCTCTCTGCCGGTATCAGCCGAAGAGGTGGCCAAGATCGAAGACCATTGGGCACAGGCCGCTAAAGCCGTGCTGGACAAAGTAAAAACCGCAGCCGCCGCTCAGGGTGTGAAAACCAAAACCCTGGTGGTGAAGTCCGACCTCGTGGGCGAAGCCTTAATTGCCGCTGCTAAAAAACAAAAGTGCGAGCTGATCGTGATGGCCTCGCACGGGCGCAAGGGGCTCAAACGCCTGCTCATGGGCAGCGAAACCCTGAACGTGCTGACGCATTCACACATACCGGTATTGGTGCTGCGCTAACAAGCACGGGCGGGCGCTGCTGGCAGCCAGCCGATCAGGCAAACAAGTCTTTGTGCTGCTCGCGCAGCAGGTTTTTTTGCACCTTGCCCATGGCGTTGCGTGGCAAATCAGCCACGATGAAGCAACGCTTGGGAATCTTGAAGTTGGCTAATCGGGCCTTGAGCGCGGCCAAGACCGCCTCCGCCTGCACGCTCGCGCCCGGCTTGGCCACCACCACGGCCACGCCCACCTCGCCAAAGTCGGTATGCGGCACACCCACTAGCGCGCTTTCGGCCACCCCGGGCAACTCGTTGATAAAGCCCTCCACCTCGGCCGGATAGACGTTGTAGCCGCCGCTGATGATGAGGTCTTTGCTGCGCCCCACGATGTGCACATAGCCCTGCGCGTCCACCTGGCCCACATCGCCGGTCTTGAAATAGCCGTCGGCGGTGAACGCCTCGCGCGTCTTCTCGGGCATACGCCAGTAGCCGCTGAAGACGTTTGGGCCTTGCACCTGAATACCGCCTATCTCGCCCGCTGCCAGCGTGTGGCCGTCGTCATCTTGCACGCGCAGGCGCACACCGGGCAAGGGCAGGCCCACGGTGCCGCCCCGGCGCTCGCCGCCCGCGTACGGATTGGAGCTGAGCATCACGGTTTCGCTCATGCCATAGCGCTCCAAAATCGTGTGCCCGGTACGCTGTTGCCAAGTGGCAAAAGTTTCGATCAACAGCGGCGCCGAACCGGAGATAAACAGGCGCATGTGGCGGCAGGCTGCATGGCTCAGCCCGGGCTCGGCCAATAAGCGCACGTACAGCGTGGGCACACCCATGAACACCGTGGCCTGTGGCAGGTGGCGCAGCACGACTGCGGGGTCAAACTTAGACAGCCAAATCATCTTGCTGCCGTTTAGCAAGGCGCCGTGGATAGCAACAAACAGACCGTGCACATGAAAGATGGGCAAGGCGTGGATCAATACATCACCCGCGCGCCAGCCCCAGTACTGCTGAAGCACCTGGGCGTTGCTGAGCAGGTTGCCGTGGCTGAGCATGGCGCCCTTGCTGCGCCCGGTGGTGCCACTGGTGTACAAAATGGCGGCCAAGTCGTCCGCCTGCTTGTCGGCCACGGTGTGCTGGTCGCTACACAGTGCGGCGCGCTGCAACAGGCTGCCGCTGCGGTCGTCATCCAAGGTGAACACGGCCTGGGTACCGGCCCTAAAGGCAATTGGGCTGACCCAGGAAAAGTGGCGGCTGCTGCACACCACAACGGCGGGCTGGGCGTCGCCAATAAAGTATTCGATCTCGGCGCTCTGATAGGCGATGTTGAGCGGCAAAAACACCAGGCCCGCGCGCACGGTGGCCAGGTACAGCAGCATGGCCTCTACAGATTTATCCACCTGTGCCGCCACGCGCGCACCTGCGGGCAGGTTCAGCGATTGCAGCAAGTTGGCCAGCATGGCCGTGGCGCGCTCCAAGTCGCGCCAGCTATAGCAAAGCCCCGTGTCGGTTTCGACTGCGGTCTGATCCAAGTCGGATGGAAAGGCCGCGCGCAAAGCGGCAAATAGGTTGGTTTGGTTCATATTGCACGTAAGGGAAAACAGGTTCCAGCAACGCAGCGGGCAACTGGCGCCGCAGCAAGCCCTGGTGGCCCGGGCCCGTGCCATCGCCACCTTGGACCGGCTGCAGGCACGCCAGGCCAAGCGGCTCAAGCTGGCGGTTCAAACCCTGGGCAGCGCCTGAAGCGCACGCCGCCCGGCCCATAGCCACAGCCCCAGCCCGGCCAGCAGCATCGGCACGCTCAGCCACTGCCCCATGCTCCAGCCCAGGCTTAACAAGCCCAAAAAGCTATCGGGCTCGCGGAAAAATTCGGAAATAAAGCGGACACCTCCATAGCCCATCAGGAACAGGGCGCCCACCCGCCCCCGAGCGGGAGCCGTGCGGGCATACAGCCACAGCAGCAGCCACAAAACCGGCCCTTCCAGCAGAAATTGATAGACCGGCGACGGATGGCGCGGCAGCAGCGAGCCGCTTTGCGGATACACCATGCCCCAGGGCAGGCTGGGGTCGCAAAACCGCCCCCACAGCTCGCCGTTGATAAAGTTGCCCAGGCGCCCCATGGCCAGGCCAGTGGGCACGCAAGGCGCTACAAAGTCGGCCACTTGCAACCAGGGCTTGTGCCGCGACCACGCAAACCACAGCATGGACGCAATCACCCCCAGCATGCCGCCATGAAAGCTCATGCCGCCCTGCCACACAGCGAATATCTCTAACGGATGCCCGAGGTAGTAGCCCGGCTTGTAAAACAGGCAGTAGCCGATGCGCCCGCCCAGCACCACGCCCAGCACGCCGAGAAACAAAATATCTTCTACATCCTTGGCTGACCAAGCCGCCGTACCCTGCAAGCTGGCAAACGGCTCCTGCGCCAAGCGCAGCCGCGCCAAGACCATGAACAGCGCAAACGCCGCCAGGTAACACAAACCGTACCAATGAATGGCGAGCGGGCCGAGCTGGAGCGCAACGGGATTGAATTGGGGATGAATCAGCATGGGCCGGATTGTGCCCGCGAACCGCCCCATTTGGGCCCCACTTGGGCTGCTTCGGTGCCTGCCGCGCCAGCCCGGGCCGGGCGCCGATGATGCCGCATAATGATTGACGTTACGTCAACGTCAATTCGATTGTCATTCGTTCATCAGGAGTCATTCATGCAGATTCAAGGCAAGGTTTTTATCGTCACGGGCGGCGCATCCGGCCTGGGCGAAGGCACGGCACGGCTGCTCGCGGAGCAAGGCGGCACGGTGGTGGTGGCCGATATGCAGACCGAGCGCGGCGCGGCGGTGGCGCGCGAGATTGGCGGTGCCTTTGTGCGCTGCGACGTGAGCCAGGAGGCCGACGGCCAGGCCGTGGTGGCGCAGGCCACTTCCATGGGCAAGCTGATGGGCTTGGTGAACTGCGCGGGCATTGCCGTAGCCGAAAAAACCGTAGGCAAAAACGGCGCCCATGCGCTGGCGCTGTTTACCAAAACCATTACCGTGAACCTGATCGGCAGCTTCAACATGATCCGCTTAGCCGCCCAGGCCATGAGCCAAAACGAGCCGGAAGCCACGGGCGAGCGCGGGGTGCTGATCTCCACCGCCTCGGTCGCCGCCTATGACGGCCAGATTGGCCAAGCCGCCTACAGCGCCTCCAAGGGCGGCGTGGTCGGCATGACGCTGCCGATTGCGCGCGACCTGGCACGCAACGGCATTCGCAACATGACCATCGCGCCTGGTATTTTCGGCACGCCCATGATGTTTGGCATGCCGCAAGAGGTGCAAGACGCCTTGGCTGCTAGCGTGCCTTTTCCGTCCCGCCTGGGCACACCGCTGGACTATGCCAAGCTGGTACAGCACATCATCGAAAACGACATGCTCAATGGCGAGGTGATTCGCCTGGACGGCGCCATCCGCCTAGCGCCGCGTTAAACCCACCCCGGTTTGCCACACCCAGCGCCGGGCGGTGCAAGCCGACCCTTCAGTGATCGACACCCACTCAGCCTCACATGCACACCAAGCACCGCCCTCGCCTACCCTTTAGCCAGACGCTGCGGCGCTGGTTCACCCCACTGGCCCTGTCCGCCGCGTTGGCGGCCTGTAGCGCGCCGCTGGCGCCCGCCGCATTCCGCTACATCCCACCTGACCAGCCGGAAGGCTCCTCGGGCTCTGCCGAAAAGCCGGGCTGGGCGACGCGGCGCTTTGCCGTGGCTGCGGCCAACCCGCTAGCCACCGATGCGGGCTACCAGGTTCTCAAAGCCGGTGGCAGCGCGGTCGATGCGGCGGTGGCGGTGCAGATGGTGCTCAGCTTGGTGGAGCCGCAATCCAGCGGCATTGGCGGCGGCGCGTTTTTGCTGCACTTTGACGGCCACCAGGTGCAAGCCTACGACGGGCGCGAAACCGCACCCGCCGCCGCTGGGCCAGATTTGTTTTTGGGCGCCGACGGCAAGCCCATGCCCTTTATCGACGCCGTGGTGGGTGGGCGCTCGGTGGGCGTACCCGGCGCCGTGCGCATGCTGGAGCTGGCGCAACGCCAGCACGGCAAGCTGCCCTGGGCGCAGTTGTTTGAACCGGCGATTGCCTTGGCCGAAAACGGCTTCAAAGTGAGCCCACGCCTGCACGCCCTGCTACTGCCCGAAAAATATTTGACCCAAGACCCGGTGGCAGCGAGCTATTTTTACGACGCGGCGGGCAAGCCCTGGCCCGTAGGCCATGTGCTAAAAAACCCGGAGCTGGCCGCCGTGCTGCGCCGCATCGCCGCCGAGGGCTCCCAAGCCCTGTTAGCAGGCGAGGTGGCGCAGGCCATCGTGCAAAAAGTGAACCGCCACGCCAGCAACCCCGGGCGCTTGACGCTGGCCGACTTGGCGGGCTACCAAGCCAAAGCGCGCACGCCACTGTGCTTTGATTACGACGCCTCGGGCCACGGCTACCGCATCTGCGGCATGCCACCACCCAGCTCGGGCAGCATCGCCATCGGCCAAATTTTGGGTTTGCTCAACCACACCGACGCCGCTGCACGGCCTCTGGTGACACCCGGCGGTGGCACTGTGTCCGGCCCCCTGCCCAGCCCCGACTGGCTGCACCTGTATGCAGAAGCCTCGCGCCTGGCCTATGCCGACCGCGCCCAATACCTGGGCGACCCCGACTTCGTGAGCGCCCCGGCCGGCGACTGGATGAGCCTGCTCGCGCCGGACTACCTCAAGCAGCGTGCCGCCTTGATCGGCCCGACCAGCATGAAAACGGCCCTGCCCGGCAACCCCGGTGGCCGCATCAGCTGGGCGCCCAGCCCAGAGCAGATCGAGCATGGCACCTCGCACCTCTCTATCGTCGATGCCGATGGCCAGGCGCTGGCCATGACCACCACCATTGAAGACGGCTGGGGCTCGCGCCAAATGGTCAACCGGGGCAAGGGCTTGGCCGGTGGCTTTTTGCTGAATAACCAGCTCACCGATTTCAGCTTTGCCCCCGCAGACGCCAAGGGTCTGCCGATTGCCAACCGGGTGCAACCGGGCAAGCGCCCGCGTTCGTCTATGAGCCCCACCCTGGTGTTTGACAAAGCCAGTGGCCGTTTGGTGATGAGCGTGGGCAGCCCGGGCGGCGCCGTCATCATTCACTTCACCGCCAAAACCTTGTATGCCACGCTGAACTGGGGCCTAAACGTGCAGCAGGCCATCAGCCTGCCCAACTTCGGCTCGCTAAACGGCCCCACCCTGCTGGAGGAGGGGCGCTTTCCCGCCAGCACGGTGCAAGCCCTGCGCCAGCGCGGCCATGAGCTGCGCGAGCAAGCCCTCACCAGCGGCCTGCAAGGCATACAGGTCACGCCCAGCGGCTACTTCGGCGGCGCCGACCCCCGGCGTGAAGGCGTGGTGATGGGGGATTGAGGCGCAATCTGAGTTAGCGTCTTATTACCCCAAAAAGCTCTAGCTATCACCTATGGATCGTCTGCACAACACCCCTCGGAACGTGTATTGAGGCGTGAGTTTTCAAGTCGTGGGACGCTCAGCGCTCTGCACGGGGTTTTCGGGCCAGTTTCGCTCCGTTTTGCACCCCTTTAGCACCATACGGGCGCACTCATCCCTGCGCGGCCATGTTCATGAGCCGTTTGCGCACCATCCACAAGTTGGACAGCGCAAACAGCGTCACCAAGTTGGCCGTGCTCTTGGCCAGGCCCCGGTACTTCACCTTGGTGTATCCAAACTGGCACTTGACGACCCGAAACGGGTGTTCCACCTTGGCGCGTATGCTGGCCTTGGTCTCCTCCAGTCGCTCCAGGATGGCGCCCATTGGGTTGCTTTTATCCATGGCTTTGCGCTTCCCCGGCATCATGGCAGTGTGCCATTTCACTGCAAGGTGCTTGGCCCGGACTTCTTCGCGCTTTTCAACGCCCCGGTAGCCCGAGTCGGCAAAGACATCCGTCTCCTGCCTGTGCAGCAGCGCGTGCGCCTGGGTCACGTCATGCGCATTGGCCGCCGTGGTCACCACGCTTTGCAACAGGCCCTGATCGGCATCCGCGCCAATGTGGGCTTTCATGCCGTGATGCCACTGATTGCCGGTCTGGTGCATCTCGGGGTCACGAGTCCCCGTCCTGTTCTTGGTGGAGCTGGGCGCTGCAGTCGGAAATGACACCGGCTGGCGAATGTTCAGAGATTGAACGGCACACGATCAGGCACGTACGAAATGCATGACCCAGTTCGTTTCCCAGGTGGCGCCATCATCGGGAGAAAAGGCCTGCTCCCAACGAGGTGCGGTCACGTCGCGGGTGTCCCAGGTGAAGCGTACTTTGATCGGCAGCCCTTCCAGGGTGTCATCGGCAAAGAACAGGCCGACACCGCCCTCGAAGCGACCTACGACCGGCACATCGAGCACATGCGGCTGCCGCGCGTCGAGCCACCAGATGGCCCATTGCTTCGTGGCGCTGTCGAAGGAACGCATCGCTGCCGCACGGTACTGGCCTTCAGGCATCTCCAGGACGTTGTCCTCTAGGTTGCCGAAGCCGCCCAGGATCGGGCGGGTGGTGGAGGTACCCTGGAACTCGATCCAGTCGGTGCATCCACTGAGACGGCGGTTAAGGCGACGATGCCTGACTGTCCAGTTGCCGAACGCGAAATTGAAATCGGTGGGCGCTGCCGTCTGTTGACCTGCTGTCATGTTAGATTCTCCCTCGCTTAATGAGGTAGGGCTTGTCAGTGGGCGAACAAGCAACGCCTAGTAAAGCTCGGCGGCGGTGACGCTTCGCCGCCTTCCGGTTCCCAGAAGACGACCCAAGTGTAGAAGTCTGCCGATATCTGACGGAAATGATGTGCGGCCCCGGGCGCGCACGAAACATACCATGCTAGGCCGACAGTCGATGGCGTGACCCTGCACCTCCTGCGCCGCCTCGTCAGCCTGCACGAGGTAGAGTTCATCCTACAGGTTTGGCGTCTGGGGATACTCACCGTGCGGCACATACAACTCCACGGACATACTGCCGTGCGCGAACGCTTTCCGGAACCACTACCCGGCCGGTCACCGGGTAGTTGCCGAACCGGGGATGTCGGCCAGCAATTGCTCGGCCGTGGCCTGCAAGGGCGTAACAGCGCCGAGGGTCACAGCAGACGCACCGGAACGTTGACCATCAGCCGAATATCACAGCCCGCTTTGGGTGACTTCTTGAGCCACATCATTTTCGGAAATCTGCCCGGTAGATGGTCAACATATCCGGCAGCGCTGCGAACATACCCGGTCGGCCTCGGACCCGAGCTCTCGTGGTGCAAGCCTCATCAAGGCGTCAACCTGCCACAAGCACGAACGTCCCCACCAGCCCCGGAGCAGGGCGACACCGCTAACATCAGGGTTTCGTCTTTTTTGTGGCGTTGTCGTCCATGAAGCAGCGCACACACACCAGGAGATCCCCCATGCCCACCCGCAGACACCTGCTGGCGCATTCCACTCAGCTTGCCGCGCTGCTGGCGGGCTGGGGCCTGCTGCCCCTGCCCGCCCAGGCAGCGTACAACGCGGCGGCTTTTGACGCCAAGACCCTGGCCGAGGTTGCAAAAGCCCTTGGCGTTGCCGCGCCGACTGAAAGCAAAGAGGTGCAAATCACCGCGCCCGACATTGCCGAGAACGGCGCCGTGGTTCCCGTAGGGGCAGCGACCGCGCTGGCGGGCGTGAAGCGCATGGCCTTGCTGGTGGAAAAAAACCCCTCGGCGCTGAGCGCGGTGTTTGATGTGAGTGACGCGGTGGAGGCCAACTTTTCCATTCGGGTCAAGATGAGCCAGTCTTCCAACGTCTATGCGCTGGCCCTGATGGCCGATGGCCGTGTGCTGTATGCGGTAAAGGAAGTCAAGGTCACGCTGGGCGGCTGCGGCGGCTAAGCCCACCCCCTTATCTCAAGCCAATCCAGGAGCACCTCTTATGGCAGACCCGATGCGTATTCGCGCCCAGGCCAGCGGCGACAAGGCCGTGGTGCGCGTGCTAATGAGCCACGAAATGGAGACCGGCCAGCGCAAGGACGCCGCCGGTAAAACCATAGCCGCCTGGTACATCCAGGAGGTCACGGCCCAGCTCAATGGCCACCCCGTGTTCAGCGCCCAGTGGGGGCCGTCGGTCGCGAAAAACCCCTTGCTGCAATTCACGGTTAAAAGCGCGAAAGCGGGCGACAAAATCGCCATCACCTGGCTGGACAACCGGGGCGACAAACGCAGCGACGAGGCCACGGTGACCTGAGATGCGACGCCTCATCGCCCTCACCGCGCTGTCCGCTGCCTTGGCCCTTAGCAGTCTGGCTGGCGCGCAGACCAAGTCCACTGCCGATGGCATTGCCGAATACCGCGCCATGCTGGCCGACGGCAACCCGGCGGAATTGTTCGAGGCCAAGGGCGAGGCCCTGTGGGCGCAAAAGCGCGGCCCCAAAAACGCCTCGCTGCAAGCCTGCGACCTGGGCCAGGGGCCGGGCGTGGTCAAAGGCGCGTTTGTCACCCTGCCGCGCTGGTTTGCCGACACGGGCCGCGTGCAAGACTTGGAGTCGCGCCTGCTCACCTGCATGGAGCGCTTACAGGGCCTGGACGCCAAGGCCATTGCCGCCACGCCTTTCGGCCAGGGCGAGCAGTTGAACCTGGAAGGGCTCACCGCCTGGATTGCCGCCGAGTCACGCGGCCTGCGCTTTAAGCTGCCGCAAGACCATGCCGAGGAACGCCTGCAATACGAGTTAGGCAAACGCGCTTTCTTCTACCGGGGCGGCACGCACGACTTTGCCTGTGCCACCTGCCACGCGCAGCCGGGCCAGCGCATCCGGCTGCAAGACCTGCCGCAGCTCACCACCAACCCCGGCGACGGCGTGGGTTTTGCCGCCTGGCCCGCCTACCGGGTGAGCAGCGGCGAGCTGTGGAGCATGCAGCGGCGACTGAACGACTGCTACCGCCAGCAGCGCTTTCCTTACCCCGGCTATGCGTCCGCGGTAACGATTGCACTGGGCGTCTATATGGGCGTGAACGCCCGGGGCGCCGAGTCGGTGGCACCCGGCCTTAAGCGCTAAAGACCCTGCCATGACCAACCACACCCGCCCCACGGCTACACCCGCTAACGGGCTTAGCCCCCTTACAAAGGCCAGGCCGAGCCGCCCTGCCCTGCTGTGGGCCAGCCTGGCCAGTTTGACCGCCCTTGCCGGTTGCGCGGCGCTTGCGCCCGCGCCCGATGACGACGCGCTGCTGGCGCAGATGATGAACACCTCGTTCCGCGACGAGGGCATCGCCCGCACAGACCGGCTGCAACAAGACGCAGCTAATGCCGCCTGCTCCCAAGCAGAGGGTGCCGCACTGCCCGAGGCCACGGCGCAAGCCATTCAGCAAGAGGCCCTGGCCAGCGTGCGCTGGCCCGCTAACGGGCAGTTTCTGGGCGACTGGCGCGAAGGCGAGAAGCTGGCTCAGAATGGCCGCGGCATGACCTGGAGCGACAAGTCCGCCGCGCCCAGCGCCAACGGCGGCAACTGCTACAACTGCCACCAGATCAGCAAGGCCGAAATCTCCCACGGCACGCTGGGCCCCAGCCTGTACCACTATGGCAAAGACCGGGGCGTGAGCAACCCCGCCAGCGCCACGGCACGGCCCATACTGGAATACACCTGGGCCAAGCTGTACAACGCCAAGGCCTACAACGCCTGCTCGGGCATGCCGCGTTTTGGCCATGCCAAGCTGCTGGACGAGAGCCAGCTCAAGCACCTGATGGCGCTGCTGCTAGATCCCCAGTCGCCGGTCAACCAGTAAGCCCCATGTCGCTGCCGCGCCGCGCGTTTTTGCAGGTGCTGGCGGCGGCCAGCGCTGCCGGGCTGAACCTGGCGCGCTACAGCGAGGCCGACGCCGCCACGGCACAAAGCGGGCTGTACGACCTGCCGCCCTTTGGCAACGTGTCGCTGCTGCACCTGACCGACTGCCACGCGCAATTGCTGCCGCTGTACTTTCGCGAGCCCAGCGTCAACCTAGGGGTGGCTGCCATGCAGGGCCAGTGGCCGCACCGGGTGGGCAGCGCCCTGCTGGCGGCGGCGGGCTTGGCCGCAGGCAGCGCGCAAGCCCATGCCTTCAGCCCCATCGACTTTGCGCAGGCCGCACGGCGCTACGGCCAGGTGGGCGGCTTTGCCCACCTGGCCACCCTGGTCAAGCAGCTCAAAGCCAGCCGCCCCGGCGCGCTGCTGCTGGACGGTGGCGACACCTGGCAAGGCTCGGCCACCGCCTTGTGGACGCAGGGGCAAGACATGGTGGAGGCCGCCAAGCTGCTGGGTGTGGACGTGATGACCGGCCACTGGGAGTTCACCTACGGCATGGCGCGGGTGCAGGCGGTGGTGGAAAACGACTTCAAGGGCCAGATCGATTTCGTCGCGCAAAACATCAAAACCGCCGACTTTGGCGACCCGGTGTTCAAGCCCTATGTGTTGCGGCCCATCAACGGCGTGCCGGTGGCCATCATCGGCCAAGCCTTTCCCTACACGCCGATTGCCAACCCGCGTTATTTTGTGGCCGACTGGACCTTTGGCATCCAGGAAGGAAACATGCAAGCCACGGTGAACCAGGCCCGTGCCGACGGCGCGCAGGTGGTGGTGCTGCTGTCGCACAACGGCATGGATGTGGATCTGAAAATGGCCTCGCGCGTGCGTGGCATCGACGCCATTTTGGGTGGCCACACGCACGACGGCGTGCCCCTGGCCATCCCGGTGGCCAACCCGGGTGGCAAAACCCTGGTGACCAATGCAGGCAGCCACGGCAAGTTTTTGGGCGTGATGGATTTAGAGGTGACAGGCGGCGCGGTGCGCGACTTTCGCTACCGCCTGCTGCCGGTGTTTGCGCAGCAACTGCGCCCCGACCCGGCCATGGCCGCGCTCATCCAACGGGTGCGCCAGCCCTATGCCGCGCGGCTGGCCGAGCCGCTGGCCACTACCGACGGCCTGCTGTACAGGCGTGGCAACTTCAACGGCAGTTGGGACCAACTGGTGTGCGACGCCCTGATGGACGTGCAAGGTGCGGACATCGCCCTCTCGCCCGGCTTTCGCTGGGGCAGCAGCCTGTTGCCGGGCGACACCATCACACGCGAGCGGCTGATGGACCAACTCGCCATCACCTACCCCTACACCACCCTCACCGAGATGCGGGGCGACACCCTGAAAACCATTCTGGAAGACGTGGCCGACAACCTGTTCAACCCCGACCCCTACTACCAGCAAGGCGGCGACATGGTGCGCGTGGGCGGCCTGCACTACACCTGCACCCCCGGCGCCGCCATGGGCCAGCGCATCAGCCACATGCAGCTCAACGGCACAGCCATTGAGGCGGGCCGGGTGTACAAAGTGGCGGGCTGGGCACCCGTGGCCGAAGAAGCCCGCCACGCGCCGGGCGCCCAGCCGGTGTGGGAGGTGGTGGAAACCTGGCTTAAAGCGCAAGCCGACGGCCACGTGAGCCCGCGCCGCGTGAACACGCCTACCCTGGTAGGCACGGCGGGCAACCCCGGCTGGGCTGCGTCCTAACCGGCCAGGGGGTGTGCGGCGCGCTGTTGCTGGGGCTGGCACACTGTAGAGTCTGTTTTTGCGCTCCCTGCGGACTACCCCTCAACTGAAAGGCAAGCAATGATGAACCTCAAAACATGGCTGTGCGCCGCCGCCCTGGCGTTTACAACTGGCTTGGCCTGGGCGCAAGACACGGTGGTCTATCACATCAGCGACGCCGACGCGCAGGCGCTGGGCGGCTTGCGCAACCTGCGCAACCACCTGGATACCGACCCCAAAGCCCGCATCACCGTGGTCACGCACGCGCTGGGCGTGGACTTTTTGATGGAGGGCGCCAAAGACCGCAACGGCAACCTCTACGCCAGCCTGGTGTCTGCACTCAAGAGCCGGGGCGTGGTGTTTGAGGTGTGCGAAATCACGCTGAAAAACCGCAACCTCAAGCACGATCAATTTATCCAGGAGGCCGACTTCACCCCCTCCGGCGTGGTGCGCATCACCCAGTTGCAACACCAGGGCTACGCCTACCTCAAGCCTTGAACCTAGAAACCGCAGTTGATCGCATCATGGCACTCAAAAATCGGATGCATAAACACGGCGATGACCCCCTGCATCGATTCACCTGGTGGGTGAGGTCGCTACGCGCCTGCCCACGTACCGATAAATTCCAGAATTGATGCCGCTTGATTCCGAGATTTACGGGCTCTGATTCCGGATTTTGCGAATCTATTTTCCGGAATTTACGCGCTTAGATTCCGAGATTTACGGTACTATTTCGGGGATGAATCTCCCCTCGCCGCTCTACCCGCGCCAGCTCACACCGCGCATCGCCCAAGCGCTACTGGACACGCGCGTGGTTTTGCTGGCGGGGCCGCGCCAGGCTGGCAAAACCACCTTGGCGCGGCATTTTGCTGCGCAGGGGCTGCGTTACCTGACGCTAGACGACGAGCTCACGCGGCTATCGGCCCGGGAAGACCCGGCAGGCCTGGTGCGCAGCCTGGATCGCGCCGTGATTGACGAAATTCAGCGCGCGCCCGGCCTGCTGCTGGCCATCAAGAAAAGCGTGGACGAAGACCCTCGCCCAGGCCGCTTTTTGCTCACCGGCTCGGCCCACCTGATGGCGCTGCCCACCGTGGCCGATTCCCTGGCGGGCCGCATGGAAACCTTGTGCCTGTTGCCCCTGTCGCAAAGCGAAATCGAAGGCCGCACAGCCAACTGGATTGACCAGGTGTTCGCAGGCCAGTTGCTCCAACCCGACACCACAGCCGTTGGCGACGCACTGCTGGAGCGGGTGTTGCGCGGCGGCTACCCCGAAGCCATGGCCAGACCAACGGCCGCGCGCAGAGCCGCCTGGGCGCGGCAGTACCTGGACGCCCTGATCCAGCGCGACGTGCGCGATGTGGCGGGCATTGACAAGCTAGACCAGTTGCCACGCTTTGCGCGCGCCTTGGCGCAGACCGCGGGGCAAATGTGCAACTACACCCAGTTGGGCGGGCAAGTTCAGCTAGACGGCAAAACCGCCGCGCGCTATGTGCGCCTGTTTGAGCAGCTCTACCTGCTCAAACGGGTCGAGGTGTGGGCCCGCAACCGCCTGAGCCGCGTCGTAAAAACGCCCAAGCTCCAGTTCATAGACGCTGGCCTGCTGGCCAGCCTGACCCGGCTGGGCCTGGACCAGGTGCAACAAGACCGCCACCGCTTCGGCCCGGTGCTGGAGAGCTTCGTCTTCGGCGAGCTGCTCAAACACAGCACCACGGCAGCAGACGATTACCAGTTGCTCTACTACCGCGACGCCGACCAGGTGGAGGTGGACATGGTGCTGGAAAACACCGCCGGGCACTTGGTGGGCGTGGAAGTCAAGGCATCGGCCACCGTCAGCAGCCGTGACTTGCGCGGCCTGCGCAAACTCGCCAGCGCCGCAGGCCAGGCCTTCAAAATGGGCGTTGTGCTCTACGACGGCCCCCAAACCCTGCCCTTGGGCGACCGCCTGTGGGCCGCGCCGATAGCGAGTTTGTGGGGGGCAGGGTGAGGGTCAGCTCAGGCGCGTGCCTCGGCCAGCAACTGGTTCCAGTCGTCGGGCGGAGGGCCGCTTTCCAGCATCTTGCGAAACACGCGGTAGGCGTCATGACTGCTCTCGTAGGCGCGCAGGGTACCCTCGTCATTGACCCACGCGAACACGATCAACTTGCTGGGGGCGTGGTAGCGGAAAAACAACCGGTACTGCTGGAAAAATTGGGTGCGGAACCAGTGCTTGTGCGCTTCACCGAGGGTATGGCCTTGCCGGTACTCTGGCCGTGTGGGGTTTTGCGGGATGACATCAAACGCCAGCTTGGTGATGGCCGCCAGCCGCTTGCTGGCGTTTTTCTGCCCATACCCAAGCGGGTCTTTTTTCTGAAGCGACGCAACCTGCTGCGCCAGTGCTTCAAGCTGGGCCAGAAAAAGCGGGTGCACAAAGACCGTCCAGCCCTGAATGAGCAACGGCACAGGCTTGCCCGCACTCATTCATCGTCTGCCGACAGCGCCGCGTGAAGATCGACTTCAATGCCACCGGCCAGCGACTGCAGGCGCTGCACGAGACCTGCGTCTATGGCCTGCAAGCGCGCGGGATGGCTGGCGATGTCACGGGCCAGGAAACCAAGGAAAGACCCCAGCACCGGGTCGTGCTCCTCAGCAGGCTGGGCGCGCGACAGCACGACCTCACCGCCAGGGCGAATGCTGTAGTGAATCTTGTCGCGCTTGCTCAAGCGCAGGGCGCGGCGCACGGTTTCCGGTACCGTGGTCTGGTAGCGGTCGGTCAGCGTGGATTCGACTTCTAGGGTGGCAGCCATGGCGCGCTCCAGTCAAAAAAGCATGGATAATGGGCATAGTAATGCAAACGCATTGCAACGTCAATGCCGGTGCATTGCCTACGCTTGTTGCTACACGGCTGGACGATCTGGCCCGCTGCACACAGCGCTACATGGAGCCCATCGCTGGTCATGCACGACAGCCGTTTAAGCTAGGGAACCTCTGCACAACCCCTCGCGGAACCGGATCGTCCGGACTCGGGCGGTCTGCTGCGTTGGTTTTCTTGCCAATAGCCGGGCTATTGGCTGCAAAACCCGCCTTGCATCCCATCCCGATCCGAACACCCAGTATCCACGGGGAGTTATGCAGAGGTTCCCTAGAAACCGCAGTTGGACGCGCCCGAGTGTGCCGCCATGGGCTGGCCTGGCAAGGCGCGACGACGCGGCTGGCTGAAAACTCCAGTTCATAGACGCTGGCCTGTTGGCCAGCCTGACCCGGCTGGGGGTGAACCAGGTGCAACAAGACCGCCACCGCTTCGGCCCGGTGCTGGAGAGCTTCGTCTTCGGCGAGTTGCTTTAGTCGGTGAAAAGCGTAAAATTTGGTTATGCGGATGAAACTAACTTACCGGCGTAACCACTTTGCGTGTCATTCTTGATACTTCGGTGCTGGTGGCCGCTGCGCGTTCCCGTGATGGTTCAAGCTTTCACTTGTTGTCCATGCTACCCAGCAGCCAGTTTGAGATTGCGCTGACGGTTGCCCTGTACACAGAGTGGCAGTCGGTGCTGACCAGACCGGAGCACTTGCCGCCCGGAGCCAATGCCGAAGCGGCCATTGGTTTCTTACGCTACTTGGCGTCGATTGCGCATTTGCAAGACGTGCACTTCTTGTGGCGTCCGTTTTTGCGTGATCCTGATGGCGACATGGTTTTGGAGTCTGCTGTGGCATCCAGCAGCCAGTACATCGTCACACACAATGTGAAAGACTTTAAGCGCGCCCCGGAGCTGAAGGTAAATGCCATCACACCGGCAGATTTTTTGACTTTACTGAGGAGTAAATCATGACCGCATTGACCGTAAGACTGCCGAATTCCGTGCACCAAAAAGTGCGGGAATTGGCCCTGCGCGACGAAATTTCAGTAAACCAATTCATCGCTGCTGCCGTGTCAGAGAAGATGGCATCGGTCATGACCTTGGACTATCTCAAGCTTGAGGCCGCGAAGGGCAACCGCAGCGACTTTGATCGGTTTATGAATTTGGTTCCAAACGCGCCTATCGCTGCGGGGGATGAACTGCCGAATCACTGATTTTTTCAGCTACCCTTTTATGAGCAACTACGGCTGTTGGAAAAACCATGCCACCCAACGCCTTAGGCAAGGCGGTTTCGAGTGTGAAGTGCAACAGGATTAATCGATCTATTGGACGATGGCCGTGGCCCGTTGGTCGATTATGCGACCCACAACTGCCCGCCGCCCTCGTTTTCCTGGGTTGGCCACCCGCGCTAAAGCAGCCGCTCCACCCCCTGCCCCGCCACGGCCTGCAAAGCCTGCGCGCTCACACACTGCGGCGCGATTTCGGCCAGGGGGTGCAGCACAAAGGCGCGTTGCGCCAGGCGCGGGTGGGGCACGGTGAG
>Ga0136644_10000666_pt1 | contig 27323 bp, 18 predicted proteins | sample C_130820_EF_Meta_FD_94780 | JGI IMG/M metagenome (GOLD analysis project Ga0136644, IMG submission 94780) | Freshwater microbial communities from Lake Croche, Canada to study carbon cycling - C_130820_EF_MetaG (v2) (version 2) | ecosystem: Environmental > Aquatic > Freshwater > Lake | place...
AAAAAGCAAAAGATGAAGAAACAAAAGATGGAGAAACAGCTATAAAACCAAAAGAGGAACAAGAAGCATCAAAGAAAGCAGAAGAAGATGCTAAAAATGAAAATCCCCCTCGTGATTCAGATGAAGCAAAAAGAAAGGCAAAAGAAGCAGAGGAAGCAGCTAAAAAAGCAAAGGAAGAAGAAGCAGCTAAAAAAGCAAAGGAAGAAGAAGCAGCATCAAAGAAAGCAGAAGAAGATGCTAAAAATGAAAAACTTCCTCTTGATTCAGATGAAGCAAAAAGAAAGGCAAAAGAAGCAGAGGAAGCAGCTAAAAAAGCAAAGGAAGAAGAAGCAGCTAAAAAAGCAAAAGAAGAAGAAGAAGCAGCTAAGAAAGCGGAAGAAGATGCTAAAAATGAAAATCCTCCTCGTGATTCAGATGAAGCAAGAAGAAAAGCAGAGGAAGCAGAGGAAGCAGCTAGAAAAGCAAGAGAAGATGAGGAAGCAGCTAAAAAAGCAAAAGATGAAGAAGAAGCATCAAGGAAAGCAGAAGAAGATGCTAAAAGAGAAAAACTTCCTGATGATTCAGATGAAGCAAGAAGAAAAGCAGAAGAAGCAGAGAAAAAAGCAAAAGATACTGATGAAAATGAGAGAAAAAATAAATCAGATGAAGAAAACCTAAAAAATAGATTAGTAGATTTGCTTAATTTACTAGGTTTACTTGGTATAGGATTAAAATTACAAGATTCAACTGTTGAACCACCTCCACCTCCTCCACGCAATTGTATTACAAATCCTACAGACCCAAGATGTATAGAAGCACCAGTAATTCCTCCAGTTATAGGTCCTGGAGATTCTACATTTATTCAAGCACAAACACAATCACAAACACAAAGAGATGCTGAGGCAGAAGCACCAGCACCAGCAGAAGGAGAAGATGAAGGTGAATTATCAAATTTAATATTTACATTACAATCAGAGCCTGATACAGATCTTACATTTAGTTTAGAATCAATTTCTGATGATTTAGAATTTGAGGATGATACAATAACATTTCCTAAAGTATCATGGAATCAACCAATTAGTGTTCGTTTTTTTATTACATTAGATAGTGATATTAATAATAATGAATATAATAATTTAGGATTAAACGATAAATATAAATATTTGACAGCAAATATACCAATCATTCCTTTAACAAAACAATTAGAAAAATATGGACCCACACAAAAAGATATAGATGATCATAGAAAGAGAATGGAATATTTATTAAATGATGATGATAATTATAGCAAAACTATAAAAGAATTAGAAGAGCGTATACAACTAAAAAGAAGAATGAAGATATTGGAAGAACAAGAACGAATAAATTTTGAACCTTTACAAATTCGTCAAGGTGGAGGCGATATAGAACCAGTATATTATGATACTGATTATAAACCATTTGAAAAGCTAGAAGAAGAGGTAGAACCAATATATCATCAAGATGATTATAATCAATATGATGGAAGTGATTATATAGAACCAGTATATGATGATATTGATTATAAACCTTTTGATAAAGATGATGAAATTATTGGTGGACAGGAAGAAGAAGTAGAAGGAGAAGAAGAGGATAATATTAGAGATCCAGAAGATATTATTAATAATATAGATTATAATAAATTATCTGATGGAACAAATCCTTCTGAATTATCAAATGAACATAGATCTCTTTTTATACTAAGATGTATTGATACAATAACAAGAAATTATGATATTACAATACAATCTGCTTCACCATCTTGGGATACAGATCCAGATACTGTTACATTTGATACTGAAACAGATTCAAATGAAATATCTATATTTTCAACAGATACATTTGATGCTCTAAAAGATGTTACTGTTGCTAAGAGTATAACAAATTTATCAGAGGAATTTAATAATTCAATTGATAATACATATGATAATGAATCAAGTGAGATATTTAATGAAAAGGAAGCAAATGATAATGAAGCAAATAATGCTTATGATGAAATATATAATAATGCTTATCGACAAAAACAAAATGACATTCAAGAAAAAGAAGAGGTTTTAAATGAATTTCAACAACAAAGAGGTGGTTTTACTAGAAAAAATATTTCAAAAACATCTACGAAGACAAGAAAAATAGTAAAGTAAACCAACACATATATTCATCAAATTGTCTATCTATTAATTTAAAGAAAGATGGATTCTTTTTATACATTGTTGCAATAAGTGTTTGATCTTTTCCAACAAATTTAGATGATTCTACAAATTCTTCTAAAACAGAATCATATTGTTCTGAGAATTCGAACCATTTTTCTTTTGTTCCAGCAAGAATTCCTCCACCAACAGAATTTTTAAATTTTAAATCTTCTTCGTTTTCAAAGTCTGTTATTTTTAGCAGCAAAAATGTATCGTCTGGTATTTTATAACTTAAAGGAAATAATTGTATATGAGGAATCCACGCTTCAGATCTACATATTCCAGCATCACACCAAACAAATTTATTTGTAAAAAAAGGATTCATTACAATGGCTTTTTTTACAAACTCTTTTTTCTCATACCAGATAGCATAAAGGTCTGCGCTATGATTTGTTTCATGATCCTTTTCTTCCTGCCCTAACCAAAAGTCTTTTGAGAACTTCTTATATGCTTCTATTTCAGAAAAATCCATCGTTATAACTTTAATAGATAAAGAACATATAGATTGAATGTAAGGAGCATATTCTTCAGAAGTAAAGAATACAGTATTACATTTCACTTGAGACCAAAATGGTTTTATCCAATCAATATATTGACTTGGCGAGAACTTTGATTTTAAAGGATAGAAAGCAGTAACAACTGTTACATCAGATACCTTTTTTCTATAATATTCTAGCAACCCATTTCTATCTTGAACGCCAGAATTATTAAAAGCAGATTCTTTATGAATTCTGTGATAAATAAGAGCTTGATTTATTACACAAAGAATATTGTTCTCTAAAATGAGTCTAAACCATAAATCATAATCTTCTAAGCCAAATCTATCTTCCCAAAAAGCAAGACCTGTTTTAATAATAACACTTGAATTTACCAATGAATTCATTTTAAATAAACTTTCTAAAGAAACTTTTCCTTCTGGTAAATCTAAAATATGATTTAATTCTCCAATGTATTGACAACTTGTTCCTAATACATCAATATTTCTATTATTCTCTAACACTATCTTTTGAATCTGTAACTTTTGAGGAATCCATACATCGTCGCAATCACATAAAGCAATATATGGCGTTTTAACATCCATCATCATTTCATTTAATGTATTTACTTTACCTTTTGTTAAATAATTTTTTACTATAATACGTTTATCTGGTATCTGTTTTAACATTTGATAAATAGGATTTGATTCATCACCATGACCATTTACACCAATAATCCATAACCAATCTGTTTCCGTTTGTTTCACAATAGATTCATAACACTCTTTAAAGTATTCAATACCATTAAAGAGTGGTGTTAGCACCGTTACCCACGTCATTATTCTTTATTCTTTATTAGTTAAAAATCTCTTAAGCATCTCTTCATCGATAATACCTTTTTCAGCCAGTTCCACAGCATATAATTCATATGGATGTTCTGGTTGAGATGATGAGCCATATCTATTTATAAAATCAATAGGGCCTTCATGTTCTAAAATACCCGTTTCTAAATCATAAAACATTATTTTTACATCTTCAAATCTAGGATTCGCATCATTTGTATATAGAGGAAGAGGTATCCAACGTTTCTGGAAACTCCAGAACTGTTTTAAAATAGTGTCAGGGTTGATTCTACATTTTTCTCTCCATCGTTCTGGAACAATCTCTGACAATTCATGATACCATTCTTTTGAATTTAAAAACCTTCCCCAAATTAGTTCATTATTTCTCTGATGAACATGAACAACTTCATGAAACATTGTTTTCTTTAAAGATGGGAACCTTGCGTCAGATGGAATACAAATAACATTATTTGGTCTAGTATGTGGATATCCGTTTTCTGCTGATTTATCCAATTGAACTAAAACAACATCTTTAAAAATAGGATACTTCTCCATAAAATCTTGAATTGTAGAATAATATGAATTATAATCAGTAATATATGAAAAATTTTTTCTTACAATAGAATTTACATAATTTTTTTTACATAGTTCTTGAAAATGATCTTTTAACTCTGCCTCTTTTAGAACTTTTAGAACATTCATACTTCTTATATCTTTTTATTTTTCTTTTGTTTTTCTTCTTCTTTTTTAACAGCATTCATTTGTTCAAGAAATATATTTGTCACACTATTCATATTAATCATTGTTTGTTTCTTTTGGATACTAGAAATTACTGCTTGAACGACTGGTTTTGTAGGTTTCTCAGGTTTCTCTGGTTTGTCAATTCTTTTAAAACCAAGATTTGTTAAACTGCTTTGTTTATCACATTTATTGAATATATTACCAAATAATAAATCACCTGCGACTCGTTCTTTCTCAACATCACTCAAGACCTTTGATGTATGTGTGTAACCGGGCAGCTGTTCCACAAATAAACTAAAGAGTTGAACAATGGGATTATAGATTTGATGTTCAATATAATATTTATAATCAATTTTGAGACCTTTCTCTTTAATATAAGATGGAGTTTCTACTCTATCACCTTGTGACTTTGATCCTAACTGTCCAACAGGAGGAAGAATATACATAAATTCAAGTCGTTCACCAGAAGCGGGAGCATTACCAGGATCTCTCGCTTTGATACGTTCTGCTAGAATCTTATGTGCTGGAGGAGTTACTGCTTTGTATTCTGCTCTTAAAGATTTTGAAAGAGTAATTTGATGATTACTCAACTTTCCTTCAATTAAATCATCGCAGGTCTTTTGAACAAAATGAAATGCTTTGACTGGATTTTTCTCATTGAGAAGAATATAAATTGCGCCACCATATACATTCTTCACAATCGCAGCATAATCACGTCTCTTTGTTGCTATACCCATAGATGTTTGTTTGAAATTATCAGGTGAATCTTCATACTTATTTCCTACATATCGTTTTTTACTAAAGATAAGAAACGGATAAAATACTTTATCATATTCAAAATCGTGAGGTTTCTTCAAACAACGAGTCACAAACTTACCAGCCTCTTCTGTAAGTTCCATTGTTGCTTCAATTGCTTTTCTCCCTTCCAACTTTTTTCCTGTAACTGGATCGGTGACGTTAAAGTTGATAAAGAGAGAATCCGTGTCCCCGTAGACCGTGGTCGCATTACATCTAGGATCTTTTGATTCTTTACCATAAAATCTTTCAATAGCATCTTTCGCAAATAGAATCTGTTTGCGACCATACGCAGTTGTAGAAGCCGCTAAATCTTGTAAACGTATTTTGAAAGTGGAAGAGCCAAGTTGACCATACAGAGAATTTGCAGTGAGTTTATAAGCAAGTTGTTCCGCATCTAATAAAGCCTTCTTAAATGGATCAGATTCTTTTTCACCCTCCTTTCTTTTCTCTTTCCTCTTTGTTAAAAGCTTTGTTAAAATATCAGGGAGAGAACCTTTCACATCATTTGCTTGTTGAACATAACGACAAATACGAATACCTGTTTTTAACTTCTCAGGTTGTTTACGTGTATCCTTTGGGTCTGGAGCCCAAATATCAAATTCAATATCTGTAAATTTAACAGTTGGTGTTAAGAATTTTTCATCGTCTTCAGAACCAAAATAATATCTGAGAAATTTATAATTCATATCATAATCTTTTGACCATAACAGTGTATCATAACTAATATTTTCTGAAATAATTGTAGATGGATAAAGAGAAGCAAAATCTGCTACACCAATAGGGGATTCGTGATAAAAGTTTGGTTCAGGCACCAAAACAATCGCACCTTCATATGACTCATCAGGTTTTGTATCATCAGGATTTACAAGAACTTCAATCAATTGATTTCGTAAAGCACACTCTTTGAAGATTAAACTTTCACATTTGATACCTTGACCTCTAGTAAAGATATAATTAATAGGAACGGAACAGGTATTTGCCATCGCCATAGCATTATTAAAGACATCCAATTTATTATAGAGTTGTTGAACGAGAATACAATCTTGGATACAGTATTTTGCTACAATTGCTCGTTGATCAGGACCAAGAGTATGTAAGCGAAATATTTCAGCAGGAGATACATCGTCTTTTACAATAGCCCATTTTACAATTGATTCTAATTCACTAATGCTGTATGATTTTGAGCACGGTTCTATTACCAAACTTTTACCATCAATGATTTCAATAATCTTTCTTTTTTCAATGATAGTATCTCCAATATCGTCTAGCATTACAACATATTTACCAAGCTCAGCATCTTTTGTAGAACTAGTATTGATAAACCACTTTTTAGGATCGCTAATATCAATTGACTTTAATTTACCTGACATATAATGACGACATACATCATCTAACTTATATGAAGATAGCATTTCAATACGTTTGATATAATAATACAAATCAATATGTAAGCGACCAGTGGTAGTAAGTAAATACAAAGTATTATCTCCCAAAGCAGAAGAAGATAAGAATTTTTCTTGTAATTCTACTGCTGCTTTATCACTATCTGCATCCATAATATCAATAACACGTGATAGACCTTGGAATGACTCATCGTCTGTAATACCAAGTTCTTGCATTCGCTCAAATAGATATTTATTATCAAAACCAAATACATTATAACCAATGAACATATCAGGATTCTTTTCGTGACAGAATTTTACAAAGCCTAAAATCATTTCTTTCTCAGTTGGATAAGATTTTACTGTAATACCTTCGATGGGGGAACAAGAACCAAATACAAAGATATATTTATCGGTAATAATAGGTCCATTTGTTAAAACGATACCTATTTGAATAATTGGATCTCCATCAAGTGGAAGTTTAAGAGTATTTAAAATCTTTGTAATATCATCTCCAATATAATCTCCTTTTTTCTCAAATATTTTAGATAATTTCTCATCAATTGGTTGAAGAATTGCTTTTAAACCTTCAAAGTTTGGAACTTTTCCTTTTAAATAAATACTGTCAATTTGATGTTTCGATTTAGGATTTAGTATTGCTCTAGAAAGTAAATCAATACAAATATCTTTTGTTTCACATACCTCATATAATTGCTTTCCAATCTTTGACCAGTTTTTTCTTGTTACTGGAAAATCACCAGAGGAACTATAACACTCAATATCCCAAAAGGCACAACAGAAAGGAGCGACACCTGTTCCAGTAGAAGAAGTAATAGGTTTGATATCTAACCAATGAATATCAATTGTTTCATTATAGTTATCCTCAATTTCAGCCCATCCACAAGGATTCAGATTTTGTAAATGAAAGAAACGTAACATTGGGTCCAAATTTGCTTCATATACTTTTAGTAGAGAACCATTTATTTTAAAGATTGGTTTATTCTTATCATCTAAGAAACATTTTTTAAGATTATAAAATTCATTTTTTGATCTCACTGATAGTTTTACAAATGGAAACAATGTCTTATTTGTATAACCATATAGTTTTTCTTTTTTCTCTAAAGTAAATGAAATTGAATCATATAAAGTATTATTTCTTTTTCTTTTTAAAGTTTCTTTTAATGAATTTTTTAGAATTTCAAGTGCTCTTTCATTTGGTAATTCAACATAAAAGTATGGCTCAAAACCATTTACACTTACACGCAATGATTTGCCATCAGATGTCATCCCAAATAAATGAATAATCATTTCTTTTTTGAAATTTGTATCATTGGAAGAAGAAATTTTCTTTCTTACTGAACCAGACTCACTTATATTATCATCAAAATCAAATGTTCCTTTTTTTTCAAATTCATCTTCATACTCAATCTTAAAGTCTTGAGTATAAACATCTAATATCTGGAACTTGACCATTGTGTTATAAAAATATCACAGCGATTATTTAAACCAATTTTTTTTATTTTTTTTATTTTTTATTTTTTTTGTTTTTTACTTATTTATGTTTACGTGTTCTTTTAGAATTAGATTTCTTCTTTTTATAAGAAAGTATTCTATATAGTCTACCACCCATCATAGCAATTGGTGCTGGTCCTACATTAGAATTATTTACATTTAATGTATTTCCTAGACCAGAATTGTTTGTTAATGATACAACATCTTCAGAAATTGTTGGGGGTGTTGTTTCTTCTGATACATTTCTAAGAGAACTATTTTTAAGAGCATCTACAATTGTTGAGTTAGGAGTGTTTGAATTTTTAACATTTGTTGTTTTCATAGTATTCATAGATGATGTATTTGTATTCATAGATGATGTATTAGTATTTGTTAATGGTGGTAATTCTTCAGAAGGACTATTCATATTTTTAGAAGTGCTTGTGTTAAGACTTGAATTTGATGGTTTTGTTGTAACAGCACTTTCTAAAGTATCAGACATATTTGTAGGTTCTTCAAGAGATGATGAAGAAGATGAAGAAGATGAAGAAGATGAAGAAGAAGAAATCTTAGGTAGCTCTTCTTCTTCTTCTTCATCAACAACAGGACTTGTAACAAGATTTTTCATTGTTGTAAAATCATTTGCTTTTGGTAAAGCATTTGTAGAAGTTCCATCGCTATTTTTAAAAGTAGCAGGAGTCTTATCGGGACCCGATACAAGTAAACTAGGATATCCTTCAATCTTGGAATTCTTTAAACTAGTATTTTCTAATTGATCATAATGAATACTTGCCATATTCATTTTACGATCCTTAATATTTTTTAAAGGATTCCAAACATTATCCTTATATTTTGTGCAGTGACCGCACCAATCAGCATACACTAATACAACCATCATTGGTCCACCTTTTAACATTTCTTCAAATGCCGGAACTTGTGATTTATCACGAACATCCATTGGTAACTTGATTTTTCCCATTTTTGTTTTTTTAGCACTACGTCCTCCTTTTAGTTTCATCTAATCTTACCATATATTTTCTTCTTAAATATCAGGTTCAAATGGGAGATTCGCCAGTAAATTTAGATACATTTTTATCATTTAATCTTCGTATCGTCCTTGCTGGGGCGGTATTATTTCTTTTATTTATAAATTTAAAAGATAAATCATCCGGCTATTTAGTCGTTGCTGGTGTAGTAGTTTTATATCTTTTTACATTTATAACAGGTCGTTATTATTTAAGCGAAGGATATGAAGATGTTTCGGGTGTAACTGCTCGTGAATATAAGCATAGTAAAAAAAATGTTACACCTTCTATTACAAAGTCTCAAGATCAAGTGCTTGATAGTGATTCAAGACCTTTTTATGATAAACCAATTAATGATGTAGATGATTATGAATATAGTATGATATTTGAGAATGAAAATGATAGAGAAATAACAAAAGAGTTACGCAATAAATTAATGTCTCAATATCCTATGGATTGGACAACAAATCCTCCTTCTTCTTCAAATTTTACAAAGGGAATGAAAGATTCTAAAAAAAATGTAGAAGGGACTATTGCTGAAAATCCTACAATGTTTCAAAACATATCCGCAGATAATGTGAATCCTCCCGATACTTCAGGAATAGAAGAAGAAGAAAGAAAAATTCTTCAAACATATCAACCAAAAAACAATAAAGATTTAAAAACATATGATGTAGATGATGCTTATACGCTCATTAAAAAGATTTATGATACAAAAGGTGAAATACCTTATGTCAGGCATAAGAAAGATACCAATGTTTATGAAATCGTGGGAACGAGAAGAAAAGATGCGCAGGTTGTATATGACGATGAGGAAGCACCCTATAATCCTGATATGACTGGTGAATCCGATGTTACTGTTCCTCAAGCGGCGGTTGATAAATTAGCATCGGTGGATCCGTATTACGATAAAAATATAAGAACACGTATGGATAAAAATGATTATACACGATATACTCCGGGTTTAGAAAGAATGTTCGCCCCAACTTTTGAGACGGAGAAATGGTATTAGTTAGATAAACTTCCACAAATCAGCAACAATATTTCCAGCCCCAGATACAGTATTATTTGGTGCGGGTAAAGGTCTTTGAGCAGTATCTAAGAATGAATTTGGTGGGGTATAATCCGTAGCAGATCTTGTAGGTGTCACAGTAATTGTATCTGTATAAGGATTTTGGAATGTCACTTGTTTATTGTTTGATTGATTGTTACTTTGTAGATTCGCATCTTGTTTCGCAGCCTTTTTACCGACTTGTTTTGGTGGAATCATTGCTTGAACAATTGGATTCTTTTTCATAAAATATTCTTTTTCATACGATGACCAAGAAATATATAAAAGATTCGGGTATGTAAATCTTATTTCAAATCCATTTTGTCTTAATTGATAAACAATGTAAACAATACAATCTTGTAAATCTATATACGGTAGACCAAGAATAAAAGGAGGCACAGTATAAACTAAATAACTTGGATTTCCTGGTAATTGTGATGTTGTAAAAATGCGGTGTTGAATTTGTTCTAGCAATTGATTATACGCCCGAAGACGTGCTTTATCTCGTTTCTCTCTTTTTTCAAATAAATGTTGAGGTTGTAATTTAGGAGGTTGTTGATCTGCCATCTATAATATCTTATAAAACAAATAGGATAATGGCTGACACATTAAAAAGTGGTTTAAATAAAGTTCTTAGTCTAAAAGATTTAGTTCTATTTGGAATATCCAGTATTCTTGGTTCTGGAGGATTTAACTTAGTTGGACAAGCAATAAAAGATGGTAATCATTATTTTCCTCTAACTTTATTATTATCGGGTGCTTTATTTACAGGTTCTGCCCATTCTTATTCGTATGCTCACGATACATTTAAAACAAATACATCAGAAACAAAACTTGTAGAAAACGTATATGGTTCTATAGGTAAATATACATCTAGCATATCAATATTACTCTATAATATCTTTGCTTCTGCTACAATTTTAGTTCTTTGTTCTAAAATTTTGTTCCCAAATACATCGTGGTGGAAACAAGTAAGTTTTTCACTATTACTTTTGTCAATGATGACATTTGCTGCATTCCAGCAATTAGATATAAATAAAGAAGTAATTAATATAGTTTCATTGGCAATTATTTTGGTTCTTGGTTCTGCGTCTTTGTTTGGTATAAGCCATTTAAATCAAGAGTCCTTTAAAATGCCATCATTTCCTTCTTTAGATAAGATTAATCTATATGAATCATTATTATATTTCTTTTTTGTATTAGCAGGTCACGATGCTTTAATAAAGTTTTCTGAAGAAGCAATCAATGAAAAGGATATAGATACTTCTATGTATATAAGTATTGGTATATCTGTTTTACTTGTTGCAGGATTATGTTTAGCAGCAGTAACATATATAAAAGATTTTAGAACAATAAATATCAATGATATTGTAGCAGATGTATTTGAAAAGATATTTAATAAAGATGTAGGAAAAGTTGTTAGTTATTTTGCGATACTCTGTATGATTGTATCAACATTTGTAGGATTTTTAGCAACGATTCGTTATACATATGCTCTTCCCGAACAGATGCCATTTTTAAAGTTTATTAGAGAAGGTGGTGATGGTCATGTATCTCATATTAGTATTTTAGTAATAGGTGCTCTATGTGCTTTCGCAATTCTCATTAATCAAACAACTTCTTTAGTTGAGTTATCGGATATGGCGCTTATTATATGTTTATTATTGGTTTCTTCTTCTGCTTTTTATAATAAATTTAAAGAAGGAGTTATGCCTATAACGGATGGATTAACATCTGGAGGTTTGTTAGGAATTCTTGGTTTGACAATACAAAAACATTTCTTTTAAATGGATCATTTAATGAATCATTTAAGGTTTCTAGATAATATATAACTAAGGAATCTAAGGAATCTTAGGAATCTTAGGAATCTAAGATGAATAAAATAAAACATATTCCACCGTCACATATTGTATTAAGTGGTGGAGGGATGAAATGCTTATCTTATGTAGGTGCTTTTCAAGAGTTAGAAGAAAGAGGAATGTTGAAAAATGTGAATCAATTCACTGGGGTTTCTGCCGGTGCTTTTATGGCATTTATTTATACAATTGGTTACACACTAAAAGATATAAGTAATATAACAAAATTATTAGACTTTTCAACAGTTCAAAATATTGATGAAGATATATTATTAAATGGATTTTTAAATTATGGTATAGATAATGGAAGTAATTTAGAAAAATTTATTGAAAGTATTTTAAAACATAAAGGATATAATAGAGAATTAACATTCCAACAATTATATGATATAAAAAAAATAACTCTTAGATTTTATGCTACGAATTTAAATGAAGCTATTCTCAAAGAATTTAGTGTTCATACAACACCAAATAGTAATATTCTCTTTGCTTTAAGAGCATCAATGTCGGTTCCAGGTTATTTTACACCATTAATAGATCCAGAAACAAATCACTATTATGTGGATGGTGCTTTATTGAATAATTACCCTATTACTCTTGTAAATGATACAAATGTAATAGGACTTGCTTTTGATTATAGTGTAAATAGTATTGAAAAAATAGAATCTATACAATCTTATTTTTATCAACTCATCAATTGTTTGTATGATAAATTAGAACAAATACCTTCGAAATATAAAGAAAAAACAATTTACATAAAGTGTGATGTTTCAATGATTAATTTTTTTCTTTCACGTGAAGAACGTATTGAAATAATGTTGACAGGTAGAAAAGCAGTAAAAGAATATTTAGAGTGTGCTACAAGAAAAGTTTTAAGAAGAAACTCAATTTAATTATTTAATTATTTAATTATCTAAATACCACCACCTAACTGTTTATTTAAGAACTCAAGATATTTATCTGTTTCACGGGGACCTTTGTATTCAATCACCTTACCTTCAGTAGTTTCTAAAAGGAATGTGGGGAATCCTTTCACAGGTAGCCCTTTCATCTCATCTTTATTCTTATCAGCTTCTAACATACGAACATGAACTTCTTTTCCATTAATTAAAAGTTTACCATCTTTGGAAAATTCTTGGAAAGCAGGTTTTGCAGTTGTGCAATGAGGGCACCAATCAGCGTAACACATTGTAAAACGGTCTTTACTTAATGGTTGACCATTTTGGAATCCCTGAACACTATTCGAATTATAGTAATATACTAAACCCACTAATAAGAGAAAAACGGTTCCAACAACAGCATATAATTTCCAATTCATACTACTATAAAAATATATAAAACTTAAATAATTATTACGAATACATATAGAATGATTCCTGTATTCCGGGATTCCTCTATAATTCAGTATAATGAAAACAATGCCGATAATTCTTGGTCGTATGAAGAAGTATTGATTGCTTCCTCTTTTTATGCTACTTGTGTTCAAAAAGGTATGGATACTTCATTATCTTATTCTTTATCATATATGTATGTAATGATGAAAAAACATCCGGATATGTCTTTTTCAAAAACACATATGGATATGATAGATAAAATTATTAATAAGGATCTCTAGGAAATAACATAATGCCCCAAAGAATAAAAAAGAATAGTATTGTATGAAAAAAGAATCCTGCGGGACTCGGACAACCGCCGTTCGCAATGGTAAAGAATCTTCCAAAGAATGACTGAGTCATTTTATATGTTTCTGGATTTGCTATCAAGAAGAATATTAACATTGAATAAAAAGCATATTTTGCTTTTAAAAATATATTTATTTCTGGAGCATTTTCTTTTGTATCACCCATCTAATTTAAATTCTTTTCTTTCTTTGAATAATTTCTCAATAGATCTCTTTTCTTTATTCTTTGATCTCTTTAACTTTCGAACTGTCTTTTCTAAATTATTTTCTAGGGCAATATACTCATCATTATCAATCATATTTTCAGATTGTAAATAGAAATGTGTTGATAATATAAAAAATAAGTAGACCATTTGACTATTGATATAACAAATATCTTCTTTGTAATCAAAATCTGCTCTTTTTAAAGTTAAATTCTTATTAAAATCATATGTTTTTTTTCCTTTGTTTATACAAATAAATATAGTATCTTTAAAAGTTAAATCCATTTGTTTTGTATCATCTTCATCTAATATAAACTTTTTCTTCGCAACATTATAAAAATCATATTCAGAACCTTGTAAGATATATTCTAGATAATCAAAAGAACTGTTATATTCTTTTGATTTTATTCTAACAATATCAATATCTTCTTTCGAATCTCTGATTACATTTATAATTTCGTTTAAAACAAAAAACATCTTCGCATATTCAGAACAATCTTGTTTTCCAAATAATTCTTTTGCGTGGAAATAAAATTCTTTCATTTCTTTTGTTTCAAAATGTTCTTCTAAATGACGTTGTATGAATAATTTTAATATATATTCTTCGTTTGTTGGTCTGAGAACATCCATTTTAGAAGCCTTTTCAAAATCTTCTATAAGAGAAAAGAATGGTAAAGGATCTTCTGATAAAAAAGTATTGAGTGAATCATTTGCTACTTTATTACAATAGTCAAGTAAAGTATCTTGACCGCCACCACGCTTAATAGGAAAAGTAATAGGAACCTTATGTATACCTCTTACCACTTCATTATATGTGGGTCTTCTTTCATATAGAATTTTTTGTTCTACTAATCTATTGTTAAGTTCCAATACAGCCGCTTCTGCTCTTTCTCTCGCTTCTTTTTCAAGCTCTATTAAACCTTTAGCTTCTGCTACTTGTGTCTGTGCCACTCTCACTTCTGCTTGTGCTGCTTCTACATCTCTTGCTGCTTGTGCTTCTATCTCTTGACTTAATGTTTCTGCTGCTTCTTGTGCTTGTGCTGCTACATATGCTGCTACTTCTGCGTGAGCTTTTGCCACAACTGCTGATGTTTTATCTCTTGTAGCAGTAGTAAGTTCATCTCTAGCATCATTACGTTGACGTCTCGCAAGATTACGTTGACTTGTAGTAATAGCAAGTTTACCTCTAACATCATTACGTTCTTGTGATACTCTTGTTGTTTTTGCTTGTTCAGCTACTAAAGCAGCAGCATTTGCTTCTTCTTTAGCTGCAGCTGCAGTAGCATTTGCTTCATTTATCGCTGCTAATTGAGCATTAAATCTTGCTTCTCTTTCTACTGTTACTGCTCTTGCAGCTTCTGCAGTTTGTGCTGCTTGTTCTTTCTCTGCAGATAAAGTTGCTATCTGAGTAGTTTTTCCCGCTGATTCTCGTTTTGCTGCTGCTTCAGCATCTTTTGCTAGAGTTAATTGTCTATCTTTTTCTGTGGCATCTGCTCTTGCTCTTTGTGCTTCTGCTTTGGCTGCATCAATCCGTTCTTCTAATCTTTGACGCTCACTTTGACGCTCACCGCTTGTAGCAGTTCTTTCTCTTTGTAGAGCCTCTTTTTCTGCTTGTAGAACAGATAATTTTCGTGCTGCTTCACTTGCTGCATCTCTTGCTCTTTGTGCTATTGCTAAAGCTTCTCCTGTTAAACGAGCCTTTTCTACATTACATTTTTGTTTTTCTTTAGCCATTTGTGCTTCCACTGCATCTTTTGCAGATATTGTAGAATTTACTATTGCTTCTGCTGCTTTTTTTGCCGCTTCAGCTTGTGCTAATTGTGCCTTTAAAGATGTTTCTCTTGCTTTGTGCTGCGCTTCTGCTGCTCGTAATTCTGTATTCGGTTTAGTAGCAAGAGCTACAAGTTCTCCTTGTAATCTTTCTTGTTCAGCAGCAGCAGCAGCAATTGCTTGTTGAGCAATACGTTCTTGTGATTCAATTGCAGCTTTATTAGCAGCAAAAGCTGCTTCAACTGTTTCTCGTTGTTGTTCTAAAGCGGATTGAATCGCAGCTTGTTTTTCCTCTTCTGAACGAGAAGCAGCTTCTCTTAAATTACCTATCTGTTCTTGTAATAATTCTCTTTCTCTTTGTCTTTCTTCTGCTACTTCTTGTGCTTCTCTATCTCTTGTTGCTTCTGCTGTTGCTAATTCTCCAACTCTTCTTGCTTCTACCGCACCAACATTCCTATTTCTTTGTGTTGCTGCTTCTTCTCTTATTCTTGCTTCTCTAACTCTTGCTGCTTCTGTTTGGTCTCTTAATTGTCGTTCTAATTCTGCTCTCAAAGTATTAATATCTTGTGATGCTTTTCTTGCTGCTTCTCTTTCTCTTTGCCTTTCTGCTGATGCTTCTTCTGCTTCTCTAAGTCTTCTAGCTTCTGCTGCTTCTAATTCTCCAACTCTTCTTTCTTCTACCGCAGCAACATTCGTATTTCTTTGTCTTTTCGCTTCTTCTCTTATTCTTGCTTCATTATCTCTTGCTGCTTGAAGTGTTTGTCGTTGTTGTTCTAAAGCTGATTGAATCGCAGCTTGTTTTTGCTGTTCTGAACCAGAAGCGGCTGCTGTTAAAATACGTATTTGTTCTTGTAATTCTTCTCTTTCTCTTTCCCCTTCTTCTGCTTCTCTAACTCTTGTTTCTTCTGCTACTGCTAATTCTCTAACTCTTGTTTCTTCAGCTGCTGCTAATTCTCTATCTCTTGTTGCTTGTGCTGTTGCTAATTCTCCAACTCTTCTTTCTTCTAACGCACCAACATTTCTATCTCTTTGTGTTGCTGCTTCTTGTCGTATTATCTCTTCATTAGCTCTTGCTGCTTCTGTTTGGTCTCTTAATTGTCGTTCTAATTCTTCTCTCAAAGTATCAATATCTTGTGATGCTTTTGTTGATGCTTCTAGTTCTGCTTCGGCTATAGCAGCAGTTATTCTAGCAGAAAAAACCTCATTTGCTGCTGCTTTTTCTAGTTCTGCTTGAGCTACTGCTGCTTCTGTAAGTCTTTTAGCTTCTGCTGCTTCTCCTTGACTTGCTGCTATTAGGGCATCTTTTTCTGCTGTTATACGAGCTATTTCCGCAGCTGCTGCTTGTTGTGCTGCTTGAACGGCTGCTGCTGAACCTGCTTGTGATGCTGCTGCTGCTGCTGCTGCTGCTGCTGCTGATGCTCTTGCTGTTGCTTCTTCTTCTTTTAGAGCAGTCACTGCTGATGCTGTTGCGGCTTCTGCTGATTTTACAGCATCTTCTCTTTCTTTGTCTTTTGCTGCGATTTGTCTTTTTAAATTTTTAATTGTTATTTTTGCTTCTGCTTTTTCTCCTTCCGTTATATTTGGTTTTTCTTTTTCTATTCTTAATTGTTTTTTTAAATTTTTTATTTCATCTTTTTTATTCTCAACTTCTGCTAAAGCGTTACCAGCTTTTACTTTTTCTTCTGCTGCTTTTTTACTTGCTTCCTCTAATTTACTTTTACATTCCAAATTTTCAAGTGTTGAATCAAAATCTTTAGCTGATAATTTATAAACATCATCTTTTTTTTGTTTATATTTCACAACCAAATCATTATATCTTTTAATAGCAACACTTAATACTCCTTGATATTCTTGTTTAACATCATCTAATTCTTCTTTTAAATTACCACCAATAATAGGGTCTGCACCAATTTCTATTTTAGCACCACTTAATGTATCTCTCATTTCGTTCACAAATTCTCTAATTGCTTTATAATCTTCAGAATTATCACGACCATCAAATATAATTTGTCCTTTTAAAGTTTCAATCATTTTTAATAATGGTATTGGTAATTCACCTTGGTCTTCCAAAAACGTATTCAATTCTTTTTCACCCAAACCAGGATCTCTTAGTGTAAATTTATTTTTATTTTTATTTTTAATGTAAGTCATAGCAAATTGTCTTAAAAGATTACGAATCCTTTCGTCTTGTGCTTTATTTTGTTCCAATGCTCTCATTTGTATTTGAATGTCTCCTTTTAAATTTATAAAATCTTTATTATTCAAATAATCTTTGAACATATGATAAGGGAATGTTTCTTTTGATTCTTCAAAATGTTCTTTTAAAGTTTTTATTGATTGTAATTCATCTATGAGTTCTCTTAAAGAAACAGAATCACCAGATTTATGTTTTTTCTCAATAATTTTAAAACGTAAATGATTAAAATATTTTGTCATACATTCTATTAATCTAACTTTTTGATCTGGTTGAGTAGGAACACGAGGTAAATTATCGCTATTTCTTGTAATAGGATATTCTTCTTGAAATACTTGTTTTAACAGCGTTATATCATTAATGTTAAAATATTTAGCTAGATCATCATTGTCAAAATGATTTTTACCTATTTTAATATGTTCTAAATGACTGAACAAAGCAATATCTTCAGGTTTATACAATGTTTTATTCCATTTTTGTTTTCCTTTTTGATAATAAGTTTTTGACATAGTTCCTAATGAGAAAAAGGATTTAAAATTTTACCACGTTATAAATATAGAAATGAATCAACAAAAAGTTTGTAGTCCTTGGAACTATAAAAATATTTTAATTTCACAAAAGGATGTGTCTTCTTTATTACAACAGTATGGAATAAAGAAGATTTACAAGAATATTAAAATCTTTCAGCAATCTTGTGTTCACACAAGTTATAAAAACAAATCGGAAGAGTGGTCAAAGCAAACAGAACAAATGATTTTAGTAGAAAAACCACCTAACTGCTTATCTCTACAAGAAGATGATAATGAAGAGTTAGAACATGTTGGTGATGGCTTATTAAGTGGTATTGTGGCAGATTATTTGAAGCAACGTTATGGTGGTCAAGGTGAAGGATTTCTTACAAGTATTAGAACTGCTATTGTAAATAACGATAGTTTAGGAGTTTTAACTAGAAAAATTGGTCTTAATAAATATTTAATAATCAGTCGTCATCAAGAAGAGGTCTGTAATGGTCGTCAAAATCTTAGATTGTTAGGAAGTCTCTTTGAAGCATGGTTAGGAGCAATTTTCTATTCGGAAGGAGGAGGTGGAGCAGGTTTTGAAGCAACACAAACATTTGTTGTAAGTGTAATTGAAAAGCATGTTGATTTCGTAGAATTGATTACGTCTAATACAAATTATAAAGATCAAATTTTAAGATATTTTCAAGCAGAATTCCACGTTCCACCGCAATATAAAGTATTGGAAGAAGAAGGTCCAACCCACGATAGAACATTTACAATCGGTATTTTGGATGTAGAAGGCAATGTGATTGCGAAATCGGCCGCAAAGAATAAGAAAATCGCAGAACAAGAAGCAAGTAAACTTGCCTTGGATATTCTTAGAAGTAAAAAAACCTTATAATGTTTAGATGCCCGGGAAGACAGCATTTTGGGGTAAAGCAAAAATAAGTGTTATGCCAAAAGAACTCAAAGATATACCAAAACCACAAGATGAATTTTTAGATACTGCTCCAAGTAAAATTACAACATCTGTGATGGCAATGTTTGATAAACCAAAACCATCTATTGAAAAATCTCTGAAACCGATTGTTGAAACAGTTGGATTAGAAACGAAAAAGAAAGTTCCATTGGTAAAAGAAGAAGTAGAACTAAAAGAAGAAGTAAAAGAAGAAGTAGAAGTAAAAGATGAAATAGAACATAGTGAAATATTAAAGAAATTAAAAACATTGATAGAAAATGAAGAACAAAGAGATGTTTATACAAGCGAAGCACCAAAGGCGTATGTTCCTGAGAATAGAAGAGGATTCTCAAATTTTATTAAGATGAATTTTAAAGAATTTATCTTAGAACCAATCCATAAACAAAAAGAAGTAGCAGCGGGTGATAAATATCCCTATCAAAAATTTATCCGTGAGTATATGCGTCAATCGTCTCCCTACAGAGGTGTATTAGTATATCACGGTTTAGGTTCTGGTAAAACATGTACTGGTATAGCAGCTTCAGAAGCATTGTTTTCAACATCCAATAAAAAGATTATCGTAATGACACCAAAAAGTTTACGCCAGAACTTTTTAAAAGAAATTACCTATTGCGGATTTCGTCATTTTCGTTTAAAAAATTATTGGATTGCTTTGGATAAAACAGATCCAACACATTCAACTTTTGCATTAGAAGTATTAAATATTTCCAAAAAACATTTGGAAAAAGCAAAGCATATTTGGGTGCCAGATTTTGAACAAAACGAATCAAATTTTAATGAATTATCTCCAGAAGAACAAGAAGAAATTCGTAATCAGATTCTATCTATTTTAGTGTATGATGAAGAGAAAAATCCTACTGGTAGAATTCATTTCATTAATTATAATGGTATTCTTTCTGAAAGTGATAATAGTAAAACTCTAACATTAAAGAAAATAGCTTGTGAGAAACCAGATTATTTTGATAATGCTGTCATCGTGATTGATGAAATTCACAATTTAATTCGTTTAATGCAGGGAACCATTGATCCTTATTTAATGGATTTAGAAGGTAAAAACAAAGCGAAAAGAAAAATCCCTTTGGAAGTTGTGGGTGCTGAAAAATGGAAACCATCTATTTGTTCTTCTAACAATAAATACAAACGTGCTTATTTATTTTACCGTTTATTTTTATCAGCAAGAAATTCTAAAATAATTGCTTTGTCAGGCACACCATTAATTAACTTTCCTGAAGAATTGGGTATCTTAGCGAATATATTACATGGTTATATTCCGCTTATCAAAGGAGTTATATCTATTCAAGGACCTGGTGTAGATAAAAAAATACAGAATTTATTATTAGAATTCCCCTACACAGATTTTGTAGAAGTAAGAAATGATCCAAATGGAGGTGGTATTCTTTTTACTTGTTCTTTATTGCCAGAAGGTGTTAAGAAAATTTCAAATGGTGAAGGTGTTGAACGTATTCCTCCTTCAGAAAAGATACATACTATAGATGAAATTGTGAAAGATCTCAATAAAGTATTTACGTTAAATAAGTATAAATTTACTACACCCATTGAGGTCACAGCAACTGCTCTTTTACCACCCTTTGGAGAAAGTTTCAAAAACATTTTTTTGACTGGTATAGGTGATATAAAGAATGAAACTGTTTTAGTAAAACGTTTATCAGGTTTGATATCCTATTACAAAGGTTCTCGTTTAGACAGAATGCCTACAATTCTAAGTGATGAAGTAATTCGTGTTCCGATGTCAGAATACCAACAACGTATTTATTCGGAAGCACGTGAAGAAGAAATTAGTAAAACGAAGTCTTCAAAAGGTCAAACGGGTGTAGAAGGTATTTGGGCAGAAGCATACCAAATAGAAGATACAAAAAGTGGTGGAGGAACAAATTATAGAACAGCAAGTCGTCAATCTGGTAACTTCGTATTTCCTCCCAGTATTACAAGACCAAGAGGTTCTTTAGATATTGTAAATGATAATATGATAGATTCAGCACCTGATGAACCATCAGAGAATCCTGTAGAAATAGAACATTTTCCAACGATTCCTGAAAATGAAGATGAAGATGAAGAAAAAGTAAAAGATGAAGAAGAGGAAGCAGATGATTATTTTGGTTACGAGGAGGAGGAAGAAGAAGAGGAAGAAGAGGAGGAAGAGGAAGAGGAAGAAGAGGAAGAAGAAGAGGAAGAAGAAAATACTAATGAAGAAGAAGATACAAACCAAGATACAAATGAAGATACAAACCAAAAAGAAGAAGTCAATGAATTTGATTGCTCCAATGAAGAACTCTATATGGAAAATAAAGCAGATGGAAATTGTTTATTTGAATCTGTAGCACAAGTCTATATTCCAATTGATATTCGCAGCGGTAAAAAATTATTTGAAAAAGTTCGTCTCCTCGGTAAATCGTTACGTGAGAATCTTGCTGATTTATATGTAAGAGCTTCTACAAATAAGGCTCTAAGAAAGAAGTATCAGATTCCTAGAAAATTTACACAAGTTATAGTTGGTGAAAATGATATACGAGATTTAACTATAGAAGAATATGCTTCTTATGTAAAACAAGATAAATTTTATGTATATGATACCGATTTAGAAGTTTTATCAAGAGTGTTAGATATTCCTTTCCGTCTTGTAAGACAAGATCCTAAAGGTATTTTAGAAGATGTTGATAAACTTAGAATTATAGAACCATTTGGTTCAAATCCAAATGAAGATCAATATTATACAATCTGTAATCAAGATGATATACATTTTGTATTGAAAAAACATACGAATCCTAGAGAGGATGATGTTGAAGAAAAGTTTGATGAAACAATGATGGAAGGAGGTAAAAAAACATTAATGCAAATTATTGAAGAGCGAAGAGCAGCAAATTCTCTTAAAAAAGTAGATGAATGTAAATCTGGTAAACAAGGAGAATCTTATTTTGAAGCCTGTCAACGTGCTAAGAAATGTCTGATAGATTTACCCCAAGAAACTTTATTAATCGGTCAAGGATTAATGAAATACAGTCCTAAATTTGCTAGAGTTTTAGAAAACATATATGCTGCGCCAGGTTCTAGTTTGGTATATTCTCAATTCGTTGATATGGAAGGTATTGGTATTTTCCGTATTGTAATGGATTATAATGGTTATGCTCCTGTAGAAATTGAAAAAATAAAAGGATTATATCGTTTTTCAGAGAGAACAGAAAAATCGTTTCGTATGTTACCAAAGCAACCACGTTATATAACATTTTCAGGAGGAGAAAAAGATGATATAAGACAAATGGCTCTCAACGTATTCAACGCAAAATTCAATGAATTATCAGAACAAATGAAAAATGTATTATTAGAATCAGGATTTCAAGACAATAATAATAAACAAGGTCAAATATGTAGAGTATTTTGTATTACAAGTGCTGGAGCAGAAGGTATTTCATTAAAGAATGTTCGTGCGGTCCATATTATGGATCCTCATTGGAATGAAGTTCGTTTGAAACAAGTAAAAGGTCGTGCGATTCGTTTGGGAAGCCACGCAGATTTAGATCCATCCGAAAGAAATGTTCAGATATTTACATATTTAAGTGTATTTGGAAATGAAGCACAAGTTTCTACATCGGGTCCAATGTTAATTGATGAAACAATTCGTAACAATGATTCTGTAGAAAGAAAAGATTCTGTTGAAATTGGTTTACCGATTCCAGAAAGATCTACAATATATACACTCACAAGTGATGAAAGATTATTCGTCATTAGTGAAAGAAAGAAGAAAGTTATTACTAAATTAGAAACAATTATGAAATCTGCCGCAGTAGATTGTGATTTGAATTACAAAGAAAACAATGATGGAACATACCAATGTTTATTGGATATAAAAGATGGTAAAGTAGGAGATTTCTTATATCATCCAGAATTATCAAAAGATATTCTTATATCTGCTTCAAAAGATGAAAAGAAAATACAAAGTGTTCAAAAAGAAATAGAAGAATTTACTTATAAAGGTAAGAATTATTTAGCAGTGAAAGATGAAGATGTTCCAGATACTTATGAATTATATGGAGAAAATGATAAAAAATTATCAAGAGTCATAGGAACAATTCAAATGAAAGATGGTAGATTTTTAGGTTCTACGTTTAAGTTATTCTAAGATTCTATGATTATGAAGGTAAAGAGGTTATTAATCTATTAAAACAAGTTCCTTGTTCTGCCAAAGGAGGATCTGCCCATAATGCTTTTCCATTGTGAAGAACATTTTGAAAATTAAGTTCCCAATCTATAATTTCTTTAAAAGGAACAAATGTTTTCACAAGTTTTTGTAAATAGGATAAAGAAAATAACATAGAATCTGTGCATCGGTAGACAAATTGATGAGGTGGAACAAACGCTTTTGTTAAAGAATAATAGGATTTAGATGCTTCTGGTGGTCTCGTTCCAATACCTTCTCCTAAACTCACATAATCCCATTCCTTCTCCTCTAAATCTTTTAATAAATCATTTAAACATTCTACAAAATTGCTTCGTAACCAAATATCCGATTCTAAAATTATAACTTTCTTATAATTGTGTTCTACAGAATGTTTTACACAACTATAAAAATTTAGAGCAAGTGAAATTTCTCCTTTGGATAAGCCTTTACTTTTAAAAGTGAGTGAAGGACAAGGTCTTGGTAGAAAAGGATCATATACACTATAAATAATTTCAGGTGTTAATTCATCTGACCATATTGGTGCCATAAATTCTAAAACATTTTCAGGAATATTAACTTCTTTAAAATGTTTTACTAGTCTCTCATAACGTTCATTTTCTTTTACCTTATGACAGATTACATATACCTTTTCTACAGTCGAAGGCCAGATTAAACTCATTTAGATAATAATATCTATCTTGATTTAGACCCTTTTCTCTTTTCTCTTTCTTGTTTTACGTTTTCCTCCATCTGTAGTATTTCCAGAAGTATACCCCATGGTCCAACTTCTTGCTTGTTTCTTTGCGTATTTTTCAAGAAGTTTTATTTTACTAATTGCTCTTTCAAAAGATAACGCAGAATCTTGATAAACATTTTTCATAGCCAATTGATTATTTGTTATTGTAGAAAGATTATCATATCCTTCTTTTAATAAATGACAAGCTGCTTCGTATGTTTTCTTTGGATCCATCTAATTAAGTTACGCATTATTAAATTAAGCATAATTAAATTAAGCATAATTTAATCAAGCATTATTTGCTCGCATCCGGGTAGTAGAATCCATATCACGAGTTATAACTCTGAAGGTAAGTTGTGTTTGTTTCGTTAAGTTAATGAGTCTCGCACCGGTAAAGGTTACACCATTCATCGCATTCTCTAACGCAACACTTGAAGCTGTGTCTCCACCAAAGGGTAGAACAGTTGTTAGACCTGTAGTAGGATCACTGTATCGTGTATCCACAATAATATAATTACAATATCCTACAGCATTGGCTCCATCATTTGGTGTTGTAGAAGCTGTATAACCTGTAGCTACAATACGTAAGCCATTTGTATTTTCTAAATAGGATTTGAAATCTGCTCTCGCAGTTACATTACCAGAAATCAAACTTGTATCAGTTCCCTTTACTTGAATTAAATCATTTGCGGAGAATAAATATTGACTGAAGAAAGTGTTTGTAACAATGACAAAAAACAAAGAGTTTCCTGAAGCACCATCACGTATATTATTTGCTGTTCCAGTGCTATTAATATATTTAGAAGTAGCACCAGTATAAATATTTCTTGAGCACCCAACAATAAATTTAATATCAAGTGTATCCAATGATTCATTTAAAATGTTACCAAAAGGTGTTTGTAATTGTAAAGTCAGTTTTGATAACGTTGCTAGTGGTGTAGGGTTATAGACACGCTGACATTTTAAGAATTTAGGAATCATAGCAAGATATCCTGGAGATGTCGTAGTAGCAGCACCGGCAAACCATTGAGCGTCATATTGTAAAGTAGCAAAGGATCTATCCAAAGTATCATCTGTTCCATATACGTTGGATTCAAGTTCATCTACATGGAGAACAATTGTAGGATGTGTCATTACACTATTGACAACAGATGTCTGTGACACGAAGGAAGCACCAGCAGCAGCAGAATTCTGTATTAATATATTTGTTGATTCTAAAGGAACAATCGCTTTTACCATTTCAATACGAACAATATTATTAAAACGATTTGTAACTGTTGGAGAATATTTAAATCCTTGTAATGTATTGGAAGGACTGAAAGACACAGAAAAGTTATAGCGATTTTCTCTTTGATTATTATACCAGTCACGATCTGCGGAATAGACTACAAGATTATACTCATTTTCTTTATAAGAAAGAATTTCATCTTGAGGAATAATAACATCTTGTGGTAGCGATGGTTTTGTTCTAAATTCTTCTGGTTTCGCAATAGTGGGATTTCCACTTGCTACATTTCCTTGTAAATTTGATTGTAAATTTGATTGTAAATTTGATTGTAAATTTGATTGTAAATCAGCTAAATATGTTCCTTCATTATCGCTATCGTTTCTTTTTATCATAGCAGAACTATTAAGAACTTCTGCTTCTCTAGCTTTTTTCGCTTGTTCAAATAAGGATAAAGGTGAAGCAGTCTCATCATCCAAAGGTATTCTAAAGTCGGGTGTAGGAGGCATTAATGCTTTCACACCATCATCAGAACGTTCATTTTGTAAAGAAGAAAAACGAGAACCAACATCTTCTTTCATGCGTGATTCAACATCCATTTTGGATGAAATGTTTTGACGATTTAGATATGCGTTAAAATCGGGAACTACAAGAGTTAACACTTCTTTGTTCATTGTTTGTATATTATTACTCCCTCCCTTTTCAGAAACTTCTTCCATATAATGATGAACGGTCTTTAGCAAACGTGCTTTTTGTTTGTCATTTAGAGGTGAACCTAAACGACGTTGAAAATCTTGATATACTAATTTGTCTAACATAGATTCATTTTTTGGGTCCATAAATTTTACTTGGTTGCTCATCTTCTAATGAAGGCTTTCTATTATGTTGAGAACAACCAATCGCGTAAATCTAACATAAACGAATCCGGAGGTTTTGTTCTAGAAAATGCTTGGAAGTCATCACCTTCAAGCATACGAAGTATAAAATACATAGAATACATCCCACATTCAGAACCCCCTTTTTGAAACCTATTTCCATTGTAAAAGAGTTTCATTTGTGGATCTTGTGTAGTGAGCCATTTCATAAATGTCGCAATTTGTTTTGGTGGTTCCATCGCATAAGAATCAAAATAATATGTTTTATGGTTTTTTAAATCAATATAGACTCCTACCCAGTGACTACCGCCTTTGAAATGAGGATCTAAATTATAAATTACACCAATCGATTCTGTTCCTTCTTTTAAAGCATTTGTAACTCTTATTTCACACATTTCATTGATTAAACATTTTCCATCTTTTGTGTATGGGTCGGGTGCTGCAAAATCTATTGGATGTGGTCCCATAAATTCGAATTTAGGAAATGCTTCTTCATATTGCTCCATTACATACGTAATATCATTCGAGTTTAACCATTTATCAGGATCTGATTTCCATACCTCGGGCATTTTTGGTCGTAGATATTGTTTTATTAAACTTTGTTTTTCTTTTTCATCCAATGGGAGTGCTTTTACAAAACTATATTCATGAACTGGTTTCACATTTAATTTTTCTTCAATTTGTTTTCTTAAATCTTGTGAATTAGAATCAATATCAAGTTTACCAGCAACCTTCTTTAAAATATCTAAAGGAATACATCCTTCCGATGGTTTTAATGGTCTTGTAGGACCAACACGGGGATGACATTGTTCTGGACCCGGTGTTTTGTGTAAATACTCTTTATTATTTCCTTGACCCCCTCTTTGTTTATATTTTTTTTTAGTAATTCTTTTTAACTTATTTATTTTTTTAGACTTTCTTCCTTTCTTCATATTCTATGAATAGATTAGAATGGTTGAATCCGATAGAAATGATTCTCAATTTAATACATCAAATTTTTGGTTTATAATTGTGCCTATATGCGTATTGGTATTATTGGGATTCTTTTTGTATATTATATATAATTTAAATTCAATTCAAACAATGAGTTCAAAGAGAGTTTTTGAACTCGTAAAAAAAATAAAACATAATTATTAGA
>Ga0136644_10000669_pt1 | contig 27319 bp, 24 predicted proteins | sample C_130820_EF_Meta_FD_94780 | JGI IMG/M metagenome (GOLD analysis project Ga0136644, IMG submission 94780) | Freshwater microbial communities from Lake Croche, Canada to study carbon cycling - C_130820_EF_MetaG (v2) (version 2) | ecosystem: Environmental > Aquatic > Freshwater > Lake | place...
GCCCCTTTATAATCCTTCATATGTCCTTTTTCAATACCCCTATTGTAGTAGGAATTAGGCATAAAAGGGTAAATGGCAATAGCCTTACTATAATCTTGTACAGATCCAACATAATCGGCCAACATACTTTTGGCATAAGCCCTATTAAAATAAATGTCAGGATTACCTGGTTCAGTTAATGCCGCCTTGCTGTAGTCCTTAATAGCGCCTCTATAATCTTTTTGTTCCAGTTTGAGATTCCCAATTGTAAAATAATCGTTTAAGTCTTGGGCAAATAATTGGTGGGTGCTAAAGAAAAGCACAAGGGTTAAAAGAGCTATAATTTTATTCACCAGTATTGATTTTTGCATGGAAACTGCCAAATTAGCCATACAAAGATAAAGAACCATTTGTGTGAATGGGTTCCAAGATGTCTAAACTAAGCGCTAATTCCTGGCAGTAAGGTCAATTCCAGCTAGTTGATTCTCATTTAGAGCTTAATCAGGTAGTTGAGGACCAATGGATTAGCCGCTGAACAATCTAGGTCTCTAGAGTCAATGGAGGAAGAAAGTAAACAAATTTTCGTATCCTTCCTAAGTAAGAGCGGAAATTTGGCATACTGTACTAAAAACTCCCATCCGTCCATATAAGGCATATTAATATCTAAGAAAATCCAAGCTGGGAACTTGGCCCTATTTTGAATCTTTAATTCTAAAGATTCTAATGCTTGAGTAGCCAAAGTATAAGTAGCAATTTGGCTTGGATAAGCCATTTCTTGTATCATCTCTCTGTTTAAGAAATTAACCAATACGTCATCATCAATCAAATAAATGTCTGTCATAAAAAAAATTATCCAATTACTTGCTGAAGATTGTCTTGAATAGATAGAAATTGAATTCTTACTGCTTCACCAACTTTACTAATGCTCACTTTGTCTCCTTTTTGAATGGATTCTTCAATCAAATTATTGATTTTGCTGAAACTGTCAATAGGTACTAAAAGAATAAAATTTTCCATACTGTTTGGTTTAATCGGTTAATTGGTGCGCAAATAATGCATATCTAATGGCCAACTCTTTATTAATTATTTTATAAGAACTATTAGTAGTAGTATTATCATATACCAATAAGAGCGGTGCGTTTTGCTCATTCCATCTTGCGCCTGTTAGCAACCTAAAGAATTGGGGAAATAACGTTTTAACAAATTCGTGCAATAAAATACAAAAAGCTATGACTACAATTGGCAAAAAAAGAAATACCAGTAATCGATTCGCAAAAAGATCTCTTGTCAAGACTAAAGAGGGACTATTTAATAAATTTATTAATGGAGCATGAAATGCATAAATAAAAAACCCATATCCAGTAGCCCTTGTATACCATTTAATATTTTCTATCTTGTAAAGAATTGTGTTAATTCCAAACCAGGATAACAAAATGCCTGTCAAAATATTTAAGTCTAAGAGTATGCTGTTTGCAAGTACTGCTTTTGCCCCCATTATTTCTACTCCTTTAAAGCTTATATAGGTTTTAAACAAACCCACTAATATAAATAGGATTAAAAAATGGGAAGTCCTAAACCATTTAGGTTTATTGAGGATGTCAATTTTTTTATCAAATAAAAAAATACCTATTACAAAGAAAATACTAAACTTGGCATGTATTAATAAAGAACTCTCTTCTCCAAAAACCCACATTAAAAACAAAACAATCAAAAACAACTTTGGAATCCGATTGGCCAAGAATTTAAGTACGGGAAAGAGAAGGACTAACAAGAAGAGGAACTTGATATACCAAAGCTGATAAGCAAATGGATTTACAAAGATTCTTACCAACAAGCCCTTTGTACCTAAGAGGTCTACCCTTGTATCCCAAATTGCTGTAGTACTGTTAGGATATATCAATGTTTCCAGTAAAAAAACAAATATGATGGAGATTATTGAAATAAGAAAAAATGGGACAATCAAAGATTTAAACCTGCTTCTGATCAAACTAATGTGTGAGTCATGAGTTGATTTTGCCATAAGGTATCCAGAAATAATCATTAATAAGGGTATTCTAAAACGTAAAAAGCTATTCACAACAAGCATTTCAAAAAAACTAGTAAAATTCATAGGCTCGCCAATCAAATCTGAAGCTGTTTTTAATTTTGACTCTAATGTATACCCATGTACAAAGACCAAAAAAATCATACAAAAAAGATACAAAAATCGGATTCTGGAACTAATGATTGGTTTCATATGCTAATTATAAGAGGAGTAAGTGTAAAATTATGCCACAATTATAACTATCTGATAACCTGACTATTATAAAATATTCAACTACCATATTATTCCCGTTTTTGGAAATAAAACCCGAAAATGGATTCAGATTCAGAATTGTGTTTTACCAAACATAATTGGATGAATGAATATTCTAACCGTTATTTGCCCTATAGTTTAATTCAAGTAATTAAAGATTATGATTCCAATTGCGATGTGTATTGATGACGACCCCATCGTATTGATGTTGAATAATTTAATCCTGAAGGAACAATTTTTTTGTGACCAATTGATTATGCTAGACAAAGCGGAATTGGCTTTGGATTATTTTAGAAATCAGGCCAAATTACCAGAATCGGAATGGTCTTTACCCAAAATCATCTTTTTGGATATTAATATGCCTATGATGGATGGATGGGAATTCCTAGAAATCTTTACCACGGAATTTATTCAGTTTCATCAGGAAGTTAAAGTGGTAATTCTTTCTTCTAGTGTAAATCCAGCCGATTTGGAATTAGCCAGGAATCACCCATTGGTCATTAATTTTATTCCCAAGCCAATTGGAGAAACAGAATTGGAACAACTTAAACAACACGAAAATATCATTGCTTATTTTTAAGCCAATACTTTTAATTATTTAAGCATCATACTTAGTTTTGACTTTTTAAAAGGCATCTTCCACCGCTTTTTCTAGCGTAGGTTCCATTACTTAATATCCTTTAACAGTTGGGTGCTGACTGATTGGAAGGATTATTTTTGATTAATCCATTTTAGATGGATTACTTACTTTTTCCATCATCTCTTTAGCAAGATTGTCCGTATTTGATTTTGCCAATCGATATTTTAAAACAAAGGCCGTTACTCCTCTAGCGTTAAAACATTTTGCAAAATCAATTTCTTCACCATTAATAGATAGTGCCAGAAATCCCCAACCCGGTGCAATAATCACGGCTGTTCCATTGGCAATAGCTGCAGGGGCACGAAAAACCAATAAGCATGGTGCCACTACAGTGAAAACTACTGTGTATTAAATAAGGTAGAAAAGTTCTTATGCGCTACCCATTTCCATGATTCAGAACCGATGCTTTGTCTTTATATAAGGAATTGATTGCTGCGCGATGGTTATTGACATCATCAACACAAATGAAAAAACAAGTGTAAAATCCTACAAGAAAATTGTTCAATCATGTAGGGCTATTAAAGTAGAAAATTAAAGTTCGTATTTTCCCAATTGTAACCTTCAGGCGGTTATTACGGTTCTGTTTATTTGACTACAAACAGATAACGCTCTAATATTTTCATTTGTGGTCTATCTTGCCCATTCCTTGGTTCAACAGAAAGGCGATAATCACCCCACCAAGGACCAGCTGCCCAATAGGCCCCATTTATTCCTTTTTTACTGATATAAGCAAGAAATTTATCCAAGACTATTAACCAACGGTCATCGTCATCAGGAACACCATATTCCCCAATAAAACCTTTCTTCTTGTATTTCTTTAACCAGTTTATAAAAGGTTTTACCGCCTGAATACCAGTTCTGGAACCATAAGAATTGTATTCATAAGCATTATTTGCAGCCCCAGTTGCGTTAAAGTATTGCCCAGTAAGGTCTTTGTCAAAATAGCAATGTGCTTCATAAACTAAGTTATCGGATAAATCAACCAACTCGTGGATTTTGGGATTATTAAGTTTCCAATCAATACTGGCAGCATAACTATCTCCGCATACAAAAATGGTTTGAGAAGTATTCACAGATCTTATGGCATCAATGGCTTTTTGGGCTATCTCAAACCAAGGCATTGCGTTCATGTCATGTGGTTCATTCATAATCTGAAATCCAACAAGATTCCGCTTACCATTCCAAGTACTTGCCAACTTTTTCCAAACGTCTTCAAAGTAGATTACTGGCAAATCATTAGTACCAATCAAGGCCTCCTTACCTTTTAGTAGGTATCTTCCAAAATTCTGCATACTCAATTTTGCCTTTAATCCAAGGCTTTCGCAGGTATCTAAAAATGCTTTGATTCTTTCCATTTCTGCACTATCCAAAGGCCCACCTAAAACAGGTTGAACACGCTCCCATTTAAAGGGAAGATCCATTAATCTAAATCCTTTGCTTTGAAAATACATTAACGCTTTTTTATTGGGATAAATAAAATCAACACCATAAACCCCAGGTATTTTCTTTTCACCAAATTCAGGCCCGCATATTTTTATTGCAAAAGCAGCAGTATCGCCTTGGGCAAATAAGGCATTTTGTAAAATGCCAAATAACAGTAAAAAAAATAAGCATTTTAGGGGTTTCATAAGTTTATAGGCAAAAAATAGGGCATGATAGCTAAAAGTAAAACGAAAAATAAACTAACATATTATAATAGACCAAGAACAAAAAACCGTGCCTATAACAGACACGGTTTTTCTTGTGGGGGGGGGAGTCTATACTTGAACCCTAACAGGCAACTGCCAGACCATGGTTTAATTCTGCAAATTCTAGCTTTAATTGCCTAACAATTTCTTCCGATAGGGTTTTAACAATAATCATATCAGCTGAAATACTTTTTCTATCTAAATCCTTAGAAAGGTTTTCAATATTTTCTAAAGTTTGAAATAGTCTGTCTGCTTTTAAAAACCCAACACTACCTTTTATTTTGTGTGCTAAAGCTTTCAATTCAGCCCATGCAGCATTTTCCAGAGCAATTTCCATTAAAGCTGTTTCTGTTTGCAGATTCCCGATTAAAGGCTTTAGAATGGCCATAAGTTCATTCTTTTTTGTAATACCTGAAAGGAAACTTAGGTCATACAATTTATGCTCAAAAGCTGATTCAACTGTTATTAATTTGGCATCTTTAAATTCATCCGATACTACCTTAATTTGCAGAACCTGACAGATTTTTTTATATAAATCAATAAACTCAAAAGGCTTAGACATATAGTCAGTCATGCCTACCTCTAGGCATTTCTCCAATTCTCCCTTCATGGCAGTTGCAGTCATTGCTATAATAGGAATATTAATTTCAAGTTGTTGACGAATAAACCTAGTAGTTTTATAACCATCCATAATGGGCATTTGCAAATCCATTAGAACTAGATCAAAGTCATTTTTAGAATTAAGCTTTGCAATTGCTTCTTTTCCATAGTTAACAATTGTGGTGATGATGCCAGCATTTTGTAAAACGTGTTCTATCAAAACTTGATTTACATAATTATCCTCAGCAATCAAGACTTTTTTTCCTTCTAATAATTTGGAGAAATCCAAGTCCTGAATACGCAACAAACCAGAAACAGTATCTGCCGCTGCTTGTTCATAGGGAATTTCAAAACAGAATTCAGATCCTTCTCCTAGAATACTTTCTACCCAGATTTTACCATTTTGTAACTCTATCAATTGTTTACTGATAGATAGCCCCAAACCTGTGCCACCATATTTTCTAGAAACATCAGCCCCGGCTTGAGCAAAACTCTCAAATACAGATGCAATTTTCTCAGCCGGGATTCCAATACCTGTATCTTTTATAGAAAATCGAATAATGGATTTTCCTACTTTTTGTTCTATCATTTGAACACCAATTGTAATTTTTCCAGACTCAGTAAATTTGATTGCATTTCCAACTAGGTTAACCAATATTTGGTTTAATCTATAAGAATCACCAGAAAGAAAATCAGGAACTGAGGAATCTATTTGGAAAAACATTTCAAGGTGCTTCTTTTTTAAACGATGCGCAAACATGGAATCCAATGATTGTAAAACTTCTCTTACATCAAATCCTATATTCTCTATAGATAATTTTCCTGCTTGAATCTTTGAAAAATCAAGAATATCATTGATGATCACCAACAAGTTATTTACAGAACGTTTGATGATGGTGGCGTATTTCTTCTGTTGCCCATCTAATACTGTTTCTAATAAAAGATTGGTCATACCCTGAATTCCATTCATGGGAGTCCTTATTTCATGACTCATATTTGCAAGAAATTGTTCTTGCAACAATTTGGCGTATTCAGCAGACTGTCTTGCTGCAATTAATTCTTTATGGTATAGTGTTCTTTCAGAAATATCTGTTGCAATACCACTAATGCCAAAAATATTATTGTATTGATCAAAAAGCGGAAACTTAACCAGCAATAAATTGATTGGTCCATCTTTTCCAGCTATCACCTGTTCAACTTCAATAGGCTTTCTGGTTTTAATCACTTCCTGGTCTAAGCTTGCAAAATAGTCTGCTTGTTCTATACTGCTAAAATGATAGTCATCATTACCAATTACTTGTTCATTGCTTACTTGCAACACTTCCAAAAAGCGTTTGTTTGCCACCAAATACTTTCCTTGTAAATCTTTAATATATATAATTGAAGTAGTATGCTCCAATATAGATTGCAATTGAAATTGTTGCTGCTTTCTATTTTGTTCAGATTCCTCTAATTCAGATTGAATCAATTTTTTGTCAGAAATATCCCGAACAATACAATGAAATCCAACAGGTTTATTATTGTCTAACATTAATACAGCACATTGTTCAACCCATTTTCTATACCCGTTCTTTGTAATAATGGGAAACTCAAAAACAGTTTCAGTTATCCCATTCATCCACTGTTGATAATAATTATTGAAGACTTTTTCCTTCCATTCCGGATCTACCATGGCAGCAAAATGCATACCCAACACTTCCTCTGGTTGATATCCTGTTAACTGAAAAGCCCTTTTACTACTAAAACTAAAATATCCAGTTTCGTTTGTTGTAAAAACAACAGAGGAAACACTGTCAATAATATTGCGATATTTCTCCTCACTTAAAATGCTTCTTGCCTCAGCCTGCTTGAGTCTTTTGAATCCATTATTCAATCGATATAACAAAAAGGACAGCAGGGACCAAAATGAAAACTGATGCTACAATACCCCAAAATGGGATATGCCATGATACAATTCCATTGGTCCATCCAATGCCTGAACAGGCATAAAGTATACTGCTAGTAAGCAATAATGTTATCATTGCAAGTAACTTGTTGGTCAGGTAAAAACGCTTGCTGTAGAATAAGTTAGGCATAATCTAGGCTTTAGGGTCCTTGGAATTTTTGTATCGCTGGAGAAGCTAATACCCCAGAAGAAGACCATACAAAACAACGGCAAAAGCATAGGGTTAGACATAACTTAAACTGTCATTTTATTGTAGTATAACAACTACATAATCAAAAATTATTTTGAAATACTGTAAGGAATTTGCCTCTGTTACGTATTCATTTAAAAAAAACATGCAAAAGCTGATTTATTCCCTACTAATTCTAACCCTGCTCCAAAGCAGTGTATTTGCTCAAGATGCAATACGAAAACAGCATTTTAACACTGAAAATTCATTAGCACTTTCCGGGTATGACGCGGTAAGTTATTTTACCCAGAAAAAACCTAGTAAGGGTAAGGAAGATTTGACAGTTGTGTACATGGGAATTTTATATAGGTTTTCAACAGCTGCAAATAAAGAAACATTTAAGGCTAATCCGGCCAAATATGAAGCTGCATATGGTGGTTGGTGTGCTTATGCCATGGGTGCAAAGGGTGAAAAAGTGACTGTTGACCCTGAGACATTTAAAATAGTCAATGGGAAACTTTATTTGTTTTACAATCAATTTTTTAATAATACCCTAAAAGATTGGAACAAAGATGAAAATAATTTGCTGACTAAGGCAAATGCTAATTGGACTAAGATTTTCCACTAAATAACAATTGATCATTTAATAATAAATAAATATGAAACAGATAGGTATTTGGATATTAAAAATTATTGCTGCAGGTATTATGATACAAACGCTATATTTTAAATTCAGCGCGGCACCGGAGTCAGTTTATATTTTCAGCAGCTTGGGTCTTGAACCCTACGGGAGAATAGGCATTGGCGTATTAGAGTTGATTGCCAGCGTTGCAATATTAATACCCGCAACAACTGGTTTGGGTGCATTGCTTGCGGTAGGATTAATGGCAGGAGCAATTTTCTCGCATTTGTCAAAATTAGGAATAGTGGTGATGAATGATGGTGGGCAGCTTTTTATATACGCTCTTCTTGTACTTGTTTCCTCCACGTTACTTGCATGGATAAATAAAAAGCAATTATTGAATGTGATTAAACGATTTTTATAATGTACTGGAATAAATTTTATTTCTTTTTGGGTGTAATTGGGATATTTAACATGGGAAACCAATTAAAAGCTCAAGGCATTAAGAATTCTAATAGAAATGAATTTGCATTCTCCTCAACTATTGGAGAAAATCAAGGATCTCTTTCATTGGGTTATAATTATCACTGGCTAATTGGAAAAAAACAAAGACTTGAATTAGGTATTGGAACAAGACTTACTAGTGTGTTAGGAAGCAAACTTAATTACACAACAGCTCCGGCAAATCTTGCCAGAACGTATACAGCGCCTTTTTTGATAGTATTTGCTGGACAGTCATATGAAAATTGGGATACTTTACAAGTTCAAAGACCATTAGTTTTTGCATTAAATACAACCGCTACTATAAAATATCATGTTAGTAAAAAGTTAAGTGCAGGTTTCAATATTGATCTTTTTGGTGTTAGTTTAGGAAGAAGTTCTAGTGCAATTTTAACTTCAAATGGCATTACAAAAACGGAATCTTTAGCTAAACCTACAGCGGTCAACTTATTATTAACTGGAGATTTGGATCATGGTACTTTAAACTCAGAGGCTTTTCTTGATTATCAATTTAAAAAAGGTTGGGGTATCCGATTGGTATACCAATTTCTATTTTCAGAGTATCGTACCAACAATATTTATCAAATAGCACCTGATGGTACGAAGGTGTATAGATTTAGAAACAAAGCAAACAATTTTGGAATTGGAATTAATTATTCATTTTAAATTATAAATATGACAATGACAAAATTTGGAGTTCTGGTACTGTTCTGTTTAGTTAGCGCTTTTACTAAGCAAAATGCCACATCAACGGAAGCTTTAATGGAAACCATTGAAGTATCAAATAGCATGAGCTTGAAAGGAAAATTTGAAAATGGGCCATTTGGAATCGTTTCAGGAAATGCCTTTATTTCTTTTTCTAATAATCAGAAAAACCTTGTTTTGGAAAATCTTTCCAGCAGTAATGGCCCAGATCTACATGTTTATCTTTCAAAAGAAATTCAACCCATAAATTTCATAGATTTGGGAAGGTTGAAATCTATTAATGGAACACAAGTGTATTCTATTGATAGTAACCTAAACATCAAAGATTTCAAATTTGCGTTGGTGCACTGTCAGCAATTCAATCACCTTTTTAGATCAGCTAACATACAATAAAATATGAACCGTAATTTTATAATCCTAGTATTAATATTGCTAAGTAATTCTGCGTTTACACAAAATTATTTACCAGTAGATAAAGGAACAGAAATAGCATTTAATATCAAGAATTTTGGATTCTTGGTTGAGGGTAATTTTACGGGGATCAAAGGAAATATTCAATTCAATCCTTCCAGACTTGGAAATGCAAGGTTTGAAATGACAATTGATGCAACAAGCATTAATACAAATAATAAAAAGCGTGACAGGCACTTAAGAGAAAAAGACTACTTCTATACAGAAAAATATCCAGAAATATACCTTACTTCTACCAGTATCTTACGTTCAGAGCATGACGGTTATTACATTTTTGTAGGTGAATTATATATTAAGGGAATCTCAAAGGAAATCAGTTTTGAATTCAGTGCAAAACCGGCCATATCTGGCTACCTTTTTCACGGAGAATTTCAATTAAATAGAAATGATTTTAGAGTAGGTGGACACAGTTTAAGTCTTTCTGACCAGGTGCGCGTTGCACTTAATGTGCTTACAATCAAAAAGTAAACAAAAATGGATATAACAAATCCCATTAGAAATACACTATTACAGCTAACCGATACTGTTAATCAATTATCTGATGTAGCATACAAACAACCATGTTTGCAATTATCAGGGGCAAGTATAGGTGAGCATTGCAGGCATATCATGGAGCTCTTCAAAGAACTATTAAAAGGATATGAAAGCGGATTAATATGTTATGAGAAAAGACAAAGAGATCTAGTGTTAGAAACAAACAAGGAAAAAGCTATTGTTGAAATAAGAATGATTATCAATTCAATTCAACTTCCTGACAAAAAATTGGTTCTGTCTTTTCAATTAGACCAAGATCAAAATTTGGATTACAAAATAGACAGCAATTACTATAGAGAATTATTGTACAATTTAGAACATTGTGTTCATCATATGGCCTTAATTAGAATTGGCATAAAAGAACTAACCAATTTGAATTTACCTGATTCCTTTGGAGTTGCCGCTTCCACAATTAAACACAAAAATGGCCAATGTGCACAGTAACCTTTATTCCAACAGAAACAGGATTTTTTATTTGTTCTAATAGGGACGAACATAAGAGCAGACCTATAGCTAAGTTGCCAAAAAACAATACTTATAAAACTGAAAGCATTTGGTATCCTGTTGACGGATCTGCAGGTGGTTCTTGGATAGCTCTAAAAAAGGATAGCAATGCAGCAGTACTTTTAAACGGGGCATTTGAAAAACATAATTCTAAACCACCATACAAAAAAAGCCGGGGCATTATCTTTTTGTCTATTGTAAAACAAGAGAATTTATTAGACGCATTTCAAAAAATAGATTTAAAAAACATTGAACCTTTTACTTTGGTTTTAAAGACAAATTCATACTTATATGAATGTAATTGGGATGGATATCAAAAGCACTATACCCAGTTAAATAGCAAAGAGCCACATATTTGGAGCAGTTGTACTTTATATGATAAAGAAGTCAGAAAAATTAGAAATGAGTATTTTCAAAATTGGTTAAGCTCAAATAAGTCTAATATAGACACATCAAGGGTATTGGAACTACACCAGTCAAAACCCTTTAAGAATAAAAATGAAAATTTCTTGCTAGAAAGGGAAGATGGTATTTCTACAGTTAGTATAACCTGTTTAAAGATAGGTGAAACTAGAGTTACTATTGATTACCATGACCTTAAGCAAGGAGATTTTCATGAAATACATTGGGAAACAGAACAAAATACCAAGCAAACAATATCAAATGTTTAAAATACTTAAAAACCACCCTTTGTTAATCAGGCTTTTCCATTGGGAATACTGGCCATTCCATGTATTATATGGTCCAATATACCCCATTTGGCTATTTCAATCTATAAAAACGCGTAGTGTTTTTTTTATCAATGCTGCAAACCCAAAAATAACTAATGGTGGATTCCTAATGGAGCGTAAAAAAGAAATTTATGATCAATTACCTAGTAATACTTATCCAAAAACAATTTTAATAAAAGCTGGAACAAACTGGGGACAAATCAAAGGGGATCTTTTAGATTCAAATTTATCATTTCCACTTATAGCAAAACCAGATATTGGAATGAGAGGAATGGGTGTAAAAAAAATATTGAATGAAACAGAATTACAAGAATATGCAAGAAGGTCATCGCTAGATTTTTTAATCCAAGAATTTATAGCACTTGAAAAAGAAGTTGGAGTATTCTATGTAAGATATCCTGGAGAAAAAATGGGCTTTATTTCAGGTATAGTTGGTAAAGAATTTCTTACAATTACTGGGAATGGTTTTGACCCTGTTATAAAAATACTCTGTGAAGATCCAAGACATATTCTTCAAATCCCATTTCTTACAAAAGAAAACCCCTCTTTATTAGAAAAAGTCTTGAAAAAAGGAGAAACAGAAATAATAGTACCTTATGGCAATCATGCAAGAGGGGCAAAATTTTTGGATTATAGCAATCGTATAAATCCAGAATTAACCTCTTTTATAGATGGTTTATGTAAGCAAATTCCAGATTTTTATTTTGGTAGAATAGACATGCGTTATGATAACTGGGAAGAACTATGTAAAGGGTGTAAATTTTCAATTATTGAACTAAATGGAGCAGGAAGTGAACCAACCCATATTTATGATCCTAAACATAGTTTATTATTTGCCTGGAAAGAGATTATCCTACACTGGGGATACTTACAAAAAATTAGTAGCATCAATCATAAGAACATGAAAATACCCTATATGAAATTAAAAGATGGCATTCAGATGTTAAAGGAAAATACAATCCTTATAAAGACTTTACAAAAAGATTGGCATTGAAAACTATTTTTTATTAAAAAAACTTAGTTTACAGTACAAGTCATTATATGGAAATTAAATATCAACTGGATCCGAAAAAATGGATTGACAATTATGCAGATCAACTATATGCTTTTTGTCAAACAAGGATCAACAGTAGTAATATATCTGAAGACCTTGTTCAAGAAACTTTTTTAAGCGCTTGGAAAGCCAAGGAAACTTATAAAGCAGATGCTTCTGAAAAAAATTGGCTATTTGCAATTTGTAAAAACAAAATAATTGACCACTACAGGAAAAACCATGGAAATTTTATAAGCAGAGAAAATGATATAACTGATACTTATTTTAATTCAGAGGAGCATTGGACGGCTGAAAAAGAACCAAATGATTGGGGAATAAATGGCATAGCCCATGTAGAGAAAAAAGAATTTTATCAAGTTTTGGCTAAGTGCAAACAGAAACTCAAAGAATTGCAACAGCAGGTATTTGTTTTAAAATATATAGAGGATTTTGACTCTGACCAAATTTGCAAAATTTTAGGAATCACATCTTCAAACTATTGGGTTTTAATTCATAGAGCTAAGCTCCAACTAAGATCCTGTCTTGAAAAAAATTGGATTGGGATATAATAAATTAAAGAAAAAGAAAATGAAAAAATATTTCATGATCAGTTGTAAAGAGGCAACTTATCTGGTTTCTTTGAAGGAAGAAAATAAATTATCCACTTTTAAATCACTCAAATTAAAACTACACTTAGCAATTTGCATTTTGTGCAAACGGTTTAAATTACAAACTGAACACTTTTGTAAAATATCAAATCATTTAGAAAATCATTCAATTGACACTATGTCTATTGAGAAAAAAATAGAAATCAAAAAGATAATTAGTGAGTTATCTGGATATTAAAACAATTTGCTTCAATTTAGATTTTAAAGGGTAGTATATTGATGTGTATACTTTAATAGGCTTAATATTGAACTTCTATTTGTTTTTGAAAATATTCTCCTATTTTTTTTCAAGCATAAATTAATGATTGGAAGTCTGTAAGGTTTTAATCAAAGACTCGTCTACACTATAAAAAATGAAACAATTAATGCTGTTATTTTCGTTTTTTATGGCCTTCGGATCTGTTCAATCTCAAAAATCTGAGATTTATACAAAAGATGGTAAAGCCATACAAGGGTATGATGTGGTTGCCTTTTATTTGCAACAAAAACGGGTAATGGGTGATAGTTTAATCAAAACAAGTTGGAAAGATGCAGATTGGTACTTTTCTAGTGAATCAAATTTAAAACTTTTCAATTTGAACCCTGAAAAGTATGCCCCACAATTTGGAGGTTATTGTGCTTATGGTTGCTCAGACGGTAATGGACACAAAGCACCAACTAAAATTGAGACCTGGACAATTGTTAATGAAAAATTGTATTTTAATTACAATTTAAAAGTTCAAGAATTCTGGAAGAAAAATCAATCTGCATTAATTGAAAAAGCAGAAAAAAATTGGCCCCAAATTAAGGATAAAGATTAATTCAATAAGACCAAATTGCTAGAAGGGATAGCCAATTGCCAGGTTGAAAATGAGGTTTTGTTTAACCCATTCATCATCGCCAAAGGCAATTTGGTTGAATACCCAACGGTTACCTTCTGGCAAGAATGGTTTTCTTACTGGTATGGAGAAGTCTAAACGAAGTACAAAATAACTCACGTCTACCCGCAAACCAGTTCCTACCCCAACAGCAAATTGCTTGAGAAAACTATTTGTAAATTGAGAACCTGGTCTATTAATATCGTTGCGTATAGTCCAAATATTTCCTGCGTCAACAAATACTGCACCATAGAGAACAGACAAAAGTTTGATCCTCCATTCAGCATTTAGCTCCAATTTAAGGTCACCAGGCTGGTCTGGCAATGATACCGTAGTATTTGCTGCATTTCCTGCGTAATAAGAACCTGGGCCTAAAGACCTTGCCCTAAATGCCCTGATATCATTTGTTCCACCAGCAAAGAAAGCTTTTACAAAAGGCAAATTAGTGCTATTACCATAAGCATAACCTATTCCACCAAGTACTCGGCTAACTAAGGTGTTGCGTTTATTGATTTTTAGATAATGTCTAAATTCCACTTCCGTTTTTACATACTGTGAAAAAGGAATTCCAAATAAATCTCTTTGCTTACCATTGCTTATATCGGCACCCGTAACGGCTCCCATAAAATTCCCAGAGAGGTCTATATTCCAGTTGAAAAAATAGTTATTTGGGCGATTATTGGCAGCCAATAATGAATTGTAATTGTAATTATAATTTGGTCCAACAATAAATTGTTTTTCAATACTTCTAGCCAGAGTAATATTAGTATCTAGCATTAATTGATAATCTGGATTAATATAAGTTGGTTGTACAAGGTTTAAAGAAAGTATGTCTAAACGATGTTCTTGGGTAATAGCTCTTTTCCAGATATAGCCAAAACTTAGTTTGGCGGAGTTCATGGTGTATTGGGTATTTCTTTCAAAGAACTCATACCCAATGGTAGACTTGGTTTGAGGCGTAAAATCTCCCTTGCTATTAAATTTAAAAGGCCCTATAAACCTAGGAGAAATCAAATTCAATTCCACGCCAAATCTATTGGTAGAAATGGTTGGTTGTTGAGAATAAACTTGCTTTTCAGATCCTCCATATATTTTGGCAGAAAATTGTTCAGCTCCTCTTAATAAGTTTCTATGCCTCCAGGTCAAAGAAATTTCGGTACCTGCACTATTGTTTGATTTGGTCAATCCAGAAACTTCAGCCCTTAATGATTTCATAGGTGCTGGAGTTAAATAATAAAATGCATTAAGCGATGGTTTACTAGTAGTATCTGTTTCTTGAAATCTTGCTTTTACAAACTTATACATCCCAAGATTCACTAATCGCTTGAGCGATTGATTATGCATTTCTCTACTGTATAAATCGCCCGATTTAAATACCAATGCTCTTCTAAATACAGATGACCTTACTTTTCTTTGGGGGTCATAAATATGATACCCTCCAGAAAATCTAGATTGTTGTTTAACAATTTGCATACTGATGTCAGTTTCAGCAGTATAATCGGCAAATACATATATTTCATTCAATCGATACTCCTGTTTAGCCTTTGCTAGAGTTTCTTTTTTTAATCTAAGCGTCATATCTACTTGGTGATTACCAAGTGCAGAATCAACGTCCACAATCAAAAAATCAGGATTGAAAAAGTACATTCCTTTTTCTTTTAAACCAGCATCAATTCTTACTCTCTCAGATTTGATAATATCTAAATCATACCTAGCTCCTTTTTGCAAAAAACTTGCATGTGCTAATTCTTGAATGTCTTTACCTAATGCAGATATGGTGTCAAATTGGAATTGAAGGTTTCTAATTTTGTAGGCAGGTTGCACTAATGCATGGTATACTACTTTTAATTCCTTATTCCTTTTTGTGGTATCTACCGTAACTGTAGATCCAAAAAAACCACGATTCTCCAATCTATTTTCTATGATTGCAATATTTTTATTGATGTCAATACCACTTCCTAGAACTGGTGGCTCTCCAATCTTGTTTTTAATCCAGTAGCTCAAGCCCTTGCCTTTTGGCTCACCCATCATATTATATATCGCTAACTTGTAAGGGTATCCCAAAAGATTGGCATTGGGCTTTTTCCTAATCAATGAGGCCAGTTCTTCTTTGGCGTCTTTGATATCCAATTTCATGGTATCATTTGCCTTTAGAATTTCAAATTTAGAACCTTTGTACAAGGTCTCATTATCTGGCAAATTTTTGGTTACATTACAAGAAAAAAGCAGCAATAAAAGCCCTAAAAATAATATGTAATCCCTATGCCTCATTGTTTGGGAACTGATTTTAAATCTGATTGCTTTTTATTTTTTACTTCTTTTTCAGATGCAGCTTTCTTTTTGAAAATCTCTCTCCAATGATCATATTCAAGGGTAATCACAAATGTAAGTCCAGATTCAATAATTTGGCCTTCAATTACGCCTTCATAACTATTCTTACTGTAAGTACGTAGCATATACCTTCCGTCTTTGCTTAAAAGATAATCAACTGTAACGTCTCCAGCAATCATAGAAGCATTTGAAGCTGAGCTTCCACCTTCTATTGGAACGTTGGTTCCCACATTTACCTTTATTCTATCATTGTTCATGGTTCTGGACAAACCAACACGCAAGTCTGTTCTAGTTTGAACCGTTCCTGACGAGTAATCATCTTGTGATTCTAGCCCAACATTAATATCAACTCCTTTAATTAATCCGCTAGCTACTTTGTTTAATTGATCTGTTAGAATACCACTTACACTTTGGCGCATCATGGTACCTGTAGTAGTAGTACCTGTATTATTTTGAGTAATATCTTCCCCAATAAACCTACCCAAAATTAATAGTGCAAAAACTTGTTTGTTAATTTCTGACTCATCCAGTCTCATTTGAGTAAGCTTATCTTCTAAAACCGGCCATTTAGAAGCTTCTGGTTCAGGAATGATTACATCAAAACTAATCTGTGGCTTTAGTAGATCCCCTTTCATAATTAAATAAACTTCTACTGGTAAACGCTGCTTATACTTGTTTAACTCGGTATTGGAGAGTCCCCCTAATTCAGATTCAACCAAATCAATAGGTGAAGCCTTGGTAGTATACATTGCTTTAATGTCTACAATTGCACTCATTGGGTCACCTGTCCAAGTAATGGTACTACCCTTTACTATTTCAAATTTCTTTTTAAGTAGATTAAATGAAATTTGATAAGAGCCTTTTTGTACTTCATACAAACCAGTAAGACTTAGCTTTCCGCTTTGGTCCATTCCTGCTGAAAGACTGGACCTACCCCTTACAGTAAGTGCATCTCCCGTTCTGCTGTCAATGACAAGTGTAAAATTGGCTGAAGTATCTGTTTCAATAATGGCACTAAGATTAAGCCCTTTTATTAGAGATAACTTTTGAGCAAGTGTATCTGATATGTTTATAAAATAGGAACTATCGCTATGTTTTCTGGTATCTATAAAATTCACAACACCTTCCCTACTTTGCAATTCAGGATCACTACTAGGAAGGACTACCGTTAAATCAGTTTGTTTGTTAGCCCTAAGCGTTGCATTTAATTCAGGGTTCTCTAAACTACCTTTTAACTTGATATTTGCGTCCATATTTAGTTTACCATAAAACAATTGGTTATCGGCTTGAGTAGAATTAATCAAATTGAAATCTTTTGCATCAAGATTAAGGTCCAATGCAAAATTGCGCAAATCAGCAGTTTGAATAGTACCATCTAATATAGCTTTTTTGCCAAGAGTATCTGTTAGGGTTAGATGCTCAAAATGCAAACCATTTTCTGAGATGAGCACTTTTTCGTTCTCCAATTGAAATTTTTGACCCAACATAGTTGGAATTACAAAAGCTTTTTCAAATTGAAAATCACCATTGAGTCTTGGCTTTTCCAAATTACCTGTCAAATGCAGATTTGCTTTCATAATGCCCCCAGCATCCCTTATATGGCCTGCTGAAAAAGGAATAATGCTGGTCATATTCAAACTATCCATTAAAAGTCTAAGGTCCATCATTCCTTCTCCAATATCATAAAATCCATTTACACTTGCATGCGTGCCTATCCCAGTCAATAGCATATCAGCCCTATACCTATTTGCCGTTTCATTATCTACTTTTATTTGAAGATCGCCAATAGTTCTTTTATCATACGTAAAACCAGCAATAGTAATATCGGAAGTAAAAACAGGATTGGTGGTAGCATTTTTAATAATTGCCTGACCATTGATAACTCCTTCAGCACCTATAGAATCCTGACGGACCATATCAGTAATGGTTCTAATACTAAAATTTTGAAAAGCAAGATCAATTGGGGAACTGGAAATATTCTCTCTATTATTTACAGCTATAGATTGGTCTTTGTATTGAAGCAATAGGTTCCTAATTAATAAACCCGAGGAATCGTAGATAATAGCATTCAATGGGTCTACTTGCCAACTTTGTTTATTCAACAACAAACTGTCAGGGTTTAAATGAAACTTTAGTCCTTTTCCCTGCTGTTTCATGGATAAAGAAAGTTGATAGATTTTTTCAGCTAACTTATTTCTAAAAATCATGGTTCCAAAAACGGTGTTGTTGGATATGGAACCATTGAGCGCAGCATTATTTAACAAAAAACGCTTTATAGCAGCATTCTCAAAACCAACTCGGTAATTTATTGAAGTCTCATCAGTGCCAATATTTGCATGCAAGTTCCTAATCCTATTTCCATCATATTGAATAAGTGGAGCGTGTAATTGAACATCCAATAAATTTCTATCAGAAACAAAATGCATGGAAGCCCCCATGGTATCTGTTCCTTTTAATTCAGGCATGAATTGTAAAACTATAGGTGAAGTTCTAAATTGAAAACTTGCCTTCCAATCTTGAGCAACAAATGAAGTATCTTTAAAACCTTGTAATTGATAATATCGGTTGATGCTATGTTGCAGAGCTAAAGGTAATTCCGTTAACCGATATTTCCCTACCAAATCAGCTATTAAAGGTTTTGAAAATAAAGTCAAATGATTTTCAAAACCCTCCATACTAGCTTTGATTCTTGCGGTATCGGTTGAAAAATGATGCCATCCTTTTGAAAATTTAATCTGGCTAATAAAAGCTTCCCCATCTAATGAATCTGGATTTGTATTAGAAAATTCAACTTTTAATTTTGTATGAAGTGCAAAGCTGTCATTGGTAATATGCAACGCTTTTAAATTGATAGTATCTAACATTAGTTCTAGCTGAAGCGATGGATAACCCTTTTTCAAAGCAGCTTTAGCGTCAATGCCAAATTTCAAATTGGGGTCAGAATAATTAGCAGCAATATGTGCATTTCCATGATCTGACAAAACATCTGTTACTAAATTTTTATAACCATATCCTTTAAACTGAAGTTCTTGAACCGTTGCATTCAGCTCAACCTTTAAGGTTTGATAATCAAATCCTTTTCCTTTTACAGCCGCTTGCATGGTTAATCTACCCATTAAACTGTCTTGTTTCAACATCTTTCCTAATTTAATAGCACTTAAATTTACAAAGGCATCATAGGTATTGTTTTTAAGTGACATTGAGCCATTTACTTGAAGATTTCCCAAGCTGGTTTTGGCTGTTAAATTTGTGGCAAATTCTTGCGTACTTCCGTTGAAACTACCAGCAACACGGATAAATTCAGGAATCCTTATATTATTAGGAATAGTTTTGGAAGGCAATAAAGCTAAAAGATCCTTGCGCGTAGTGGATAGGTTAAAGCTTGGCAATTGAAAATAGGCTTTGTTGACATTTGGCATTCCCTTAATCCTGCCTTTTAATTGAACATTAGTTTTTCCAAAACCACTTGCGTGAAAATCACTAATAATTAAATCTTCAATCTTCCCTTTAATAATAGCGCCGGTACTAATGACAAGGTTTTGCTGTTTAGACAATTGTTTTTTCAAATCTGGAGCCAATTGCAAAAGATCTGAAATAGCCAATTTACTATCTTTTAAATTCAAGTCAATCAAGCATTCGCCTATCCGTTTGGACAGAAATTCTGGTGAATTATAATTCAGGGTTAGAGTTGTTTGAAGATGTGTTTTATTTGTTTTTAGATTAAACCCTTTCAAATATGCTTCCCGATTGTTATATGAAAAGCTGGTGACAAATTCCTGTATGGCCAAACCAGACTTTTCTTTGAATTGCAATTGTTGAATCAATCCCTTGTATTCACTTGCAGACAAGTCTAAACTATCGGCTTGCAGATTAATTCCCTCTGACTTTAGATGAAAATAGTCAAGCCCTGTTTTTTTAGGCTCATATTGATCATCATCAAATTGAATACTTGAATTTGTAAATGCAATTTTATTAGCCAATAATTTCCAAAATGGTGCGGTTGCAGTATCCACTTTACTTAACAGGGGTGGTGAAACTTGCTTTTTTTGTTTACCCAATCGAACTGCTATTGCAGCACCATCTAACTTCAATTGATGAATTGGGATTAATAAATGATGTAAGTTCAATTCACCAACATGCAATTTCAACTGATTTATGGCCACATTGGTAGCGAGTGCTGAACTTGTATCTGTGTAAATCGCCAAAATTTGGTCTAACAAAATTGGTCCTGTCTTATAAGAAGAAGCAGTTGGATCTACTTTCTTTATAGTAGTTTGAAGTGCCCCAAAATAAATCCTGCTATCAATGCCAATCAATTGATCTTTAAATCTCAAATGAATATTTTTCAAACCCAATGTTCCTAATTGAAAAATCATAGGAGCGGAACTATCTTTTGGTGTTTTAGTTTTTCCAGCTCCCGTTTCAAAGGCTTTTAATATATACTCAAAATTAAATGCCGTATCAGGTTTATTCCTTTGAATATTGGCATGTACATTTTCTAATTCAAGATTACTTATGGCAAGTCTGTTTTTTAGAACCCCAAACATAGAAATGTCTACTAAAAGCCTTTCGCCAGATAATAAGGTATCTTTTTTGCCATCTTCAAAATAAAAATGCTTTATTACTATTCTATTAGGAAAGTCAATACTCAAACCACCAATGGCAACCTTGGTACCCAATTTTTGATTCAAATATATTACGGCCTTTCCCCTTGCATAATCTTGCACTGATTGTAAACGAATAAGAAACCATACAAGGACCAGTAACCCCATAATGGAAACAGTCACCCAAAAAAGGGACTTCAGAACAATTCCTGAGATTTTTTTTAAGTTGGGTTTGTGCATGATTTACTAAAACCAGAAGTACCTTGAAGCACTTTCTCTTTCCGTGAAGATAGCAAAATTAACCAGCATAGGTGAAAGGGAGGGCATAACCCAAGTTCAGTTGCCAAGTTCAGTTTTAAGTAAAAAAGAGCTGTAATAAAGCTCCAGAAATTGCTTTGTAACCATTAAACCCAATCCAGAACCCTTATTTTAATGGCATTAGTAGCTCTACACACCATCTCTGAGAAGCCAAAGACTTGCGTAATCAACCATTTTCATGAATTGTTTCAGCCTTGTTACAATAGGTTTAACTGTAAATTTTGCAAATCAGCACCTAAGGATTTGGCTAAATTATTGATAGAATTTGTATAGCCATACCTTCTTTCTGCTGAAAGTATCAATGGAAATGCATCAGTATAGCTAAAGGGTCTTATCTGTTGGTAGGTCCAGTTTTTTTGTTTTAATAAATATGGCATTAAGGCATCAAAGGCAGTTTTAAGATTTTTCCCTGAAGCTGTTTTTGAATGAAAATAATCAATGCCAATTTGCTCAGCCAGCTCTGCAACTACATTGAATGCATTTAAAATAAACACAGAATAATGAAGAGATGTTGTTCTTTCTAATTCTAAGGGAAAGAATCCCTTGGCATCAATTTGTTTGTCTAATCTATCCTTTGAAACTGCAATTATTTTTTTAGCCAAATCCATACTATCTACATAAATAGCAATGGCCAAAGCCTGAGCATCAAACCAAACAGCATGATTGTTTTTGGCATTCATCTCCTCTATTCCAATTTTGCTATTGTAAAGCCAATGAAGAAAATCTGCCATCCATAACTGTAACCCTTTTTCATCTTCTGCAGTCCAATGAACTGATCCTTTTAAAATTTTTACCGCATCTAATGCATAGATAAACTGTCTAGTATCAATTAATCCCTCTGCTCTTCCATCAGTAACTCCTTTTACTGCTTGACCAAAATTTAAATTGGGATTCATCCTAGTTTGTTTGTCTAAAAACCAAACCCGCAACAATTTGGACGCATGTTTAGCATATGTTTCATTTCCAGAATAAAAATATGCCAAAGCCAATGTGTTTACATTTTCGCATAATTTGGGCATCTGTTCTTTATCAGGATAATTTTTTACTTCTGGATTTACTTCACCATCACGTCTAACATAGGGTAAGCCGTTTGGCTTACTGGGGTCAGGCCACCAATATGGGGCTAAACTCATATAATCATGCTTATCTCCGCTAGGTGGCATATCTTTTTTTTGCATTACGCTAACAGGCTTATAAGACAAAAGACCGTCGGCATCATTAAGTAGCTGTAAGTAGGCGGTTTTAGACAACTTATCGTTCTTAAAATCACTACTTTTTTTATGATTAAGCACCTTAAAATTCCATTTAATCATATCAGTTTTTGAAAGTTGAACTAAAGCTTGGGCATTTAATCCTATACTAATAATAACAAATAAAATAAAGCTTCCAACTTTCTTCATAGCAACTTGATTATAAACCTAATATCCTAAAAATGATCCTTTTACTAATTCTACTTAATGCGAAACAAACATGGTTGTTTTTAATAGCTCAAAAAATCAAACCACTAAATTTAGTGGAATGCAAAAAATGCAAATCAATGAAATCAATCTCCGTCCGCTTTGTTTACATTTTTTTTCTTTTTCCCTTCATTTTCTAAACTATTTTTTTTTTCTTCTCTTTCTTTTATTTTAGAACCATGCCTTCCACTTCCATCAGCGTCATCAAGTATTCCCGCACCAGGATTTAAATTAGCCAAAACAGCTTTTAGTCGGTCGTGGGCATCTGTAGCTTCTTTATTATTAGCATAATTAGAAACTAGTTTTTCTTCAAATGGAGAATTAGACATATCAAATAATTCATCTTCTCTATTTAATTTCCATTTGCTTTCTCTTACAAACCATTTATTACCAAGTTCACAAAAAATCCAATCTCTTGGTTTACCCTTTTTACCTAGAAGTTGGGGTAAAAAACTTTGCCCATCAATAACGTTTTTGGTAGGTATTGTTGCTCCAGCAACTTCCGCAAATGTTGGCAATAGGTCACTAGCATCAATTAATGTATTTGTCACTTGTCCTGTTTTAATCATTCCAGGCCAATTAAATATAGCAGGAACCAATCCTCCACATTCCAGCATTTCGCCTTTTTTTCCAATCAATGGCTTTCCTCCAATAGTTCCTCTTTTTGCATATTGCCCAGCTGATCCGTTGTCACCCATAAATACAATCAAGGTATTATCTCTCAAGTGCAAACTATCTAGTGTTTTTAAAAGCTTTCCTACTAGCTTATCCATATAAGCAATATTATCTGCGTATAAATCACTGCCAGGCTTGCTTTCAGGAGTTGGTTGAATAAGACCATGTACTTGAACAAGCGAATAGTACAAGAAGAAGGGTTTGTTCTTATTTGCTGATAGCCAGTTAACCATATGGGTATGCATTAAATCAGGCATATAATTTTTACCTAATTCTTTGTCTATCCCATTTTCAGTATACATTTCTGCCTTGGCTTTTTCTTGACTCCAATAAACGCCGCTACCTTTAAATCTAATATAATCATCAAACCCAAAGTCAGACGGATTTAAAGGAAGCTGTCCCCATTTACCCGTCATTGAGGTGACATAGCCCGCAGATTTCAAAACTGAAGGAATCATTATTTCATCAGCAGGCTTTATATTTCCACACATGTCTTGGTTTACAGCGCCAGTTCTAAAAGCATATCTTCCAGTTAGAATTAATGCCCTAGAAGGGCCGCACAGAGGGGCAGTATACGCATGATTGAACCTGATTCCCGTTTTTGCTAATTGGTCTATTATAGGCGTATGATTACTATCAGAACCATAGGCACTTACGTCTCCAATTCCCAAATCATCTGCAAGAATATAGATGATATTGGGTTTTGTTTTTTTCAAACTATTGACATTCGTTTTTTTATCACTTGTAGAATTGACTTGGCTATTGCTTGTCAAAACGCAAACAAGTAATATTAAAAACAACAGATTTCTTTTCATTTCAAAAATATTTTAAACTACATCTAAGGATACAGAACTATTTGTTTGACAACTGTGTTGAAAAATAAGTTAGCATTTTACTATGCATCTCTTTGCTAATAGGAGCATAATTTTTTTCGTTTACTACATTTTTTGTTTCAAGTGGGTCATTTTTATAGTCATACAACTCCATCCCAATAACTAATTTGGAATTAAATGCCTGTGTACTTCTAAATCCATCTTTCAACCAAATAGTATATCTAAATTGGCCGGTTCTAATGGAATATCCCATGGCATTAGCATCTGCATAACCAAGCCTTTCATTTTCAGCAGAGGCATTACTCCTAGGATATTGACTTACAGCATATTCCTTAACCGAGGTATTTGGGTTTTTCATTATTGGCATCAAGCTTTTACCATCTAATTGAGTAGGAATACTAACTGAAGCCAAATCACATAAAGTTGGAAAAATATCTACGTGTTCTGTAAGCGATTTACTTGATGAAGGTTTAAAACCAGGAGCAGCAATAATTAAAGGGGCATGAGTAGCTTCTTCAAAGTTAGAATGCTTGCACCATAAATTATGGTCTCCTAAATGCCAACCGTGATCCCCCCATAATACTACAATTGTATTCTTAGTAAGACCCAAAGAATCTAACGTATTCAATAAAACACCCACATTTGCGTCAGTGTAGGAAATGGCAGCGTAATATCCTTGAATCAATTCTTTCTGTTTATCAACAGGCAAAGTTAGACCATAAGATTTTTGATCTGTAAATGACAAAAGTGGTGGAATGTCAGAGTATCCTCTTAATTCACCAGCATTATGATAAGCAACGTCTACCGCATTTGATGATTGCTCCTGAAATTTTGCAATTGGCATATCTTCCTTTTTGTATAAATCCCAATATTTTTGGGGCGATACAAAAGGCAAGTGCGGCTTAGCAATTCCTACAGCAAAGAAAAATGGCTGATCACTTTTACTAAGTTTAGCCAAAATATCTTTTGCTTGTAAAATATTAGCTCCATCATTATAAGCATAATCAGCCACATCAGCACTTTCAATTGCTGGTTTGATTTTTGATTCCGCATATTGATTCGCTTCTGCTTTAGTTTTACCAAGAGCTAGATATTCATTTACATATTTTGCAGCAAGTGCTTTAGTTTCAGTTAATTGATACCTTCCCTCTGCTGGTTCTCCATAAGATCCATAGTACTTGCTATCTGTTTTATAAAAAGGAACACTCCAAGAAGGCTTGTCTATATCTTTATCAACACAACGAGGATCATATACTTTTCCTATTCCTTGAGTAGTATAACCTTGCGTAATTAAATATTGAGGTAAACTTAAAATAGTTGGGTTTACATCACGCATCTTAGTTTTAAGATCCCAAATTTTGGTGTAATCTGGTCTTTTCCCTGTCATTAAACTAGCCCTTGTGGGTCCACATACAGCTTGTTGAACATAGTTGTTCAAAAAAACAGTTCCCATTTTTGCCAGTCTATCAATATTAGGAGTCTTGATTTGATTATTTCCATAGCATCCTAAAATGGGCTTTAAGTCATCTATTGCAATGAATAAAATATTAGGCTTTGTCTTTTGCTGAGCAACCAACAAGGAATTTGTGCCAATGATAAAAAATGAAATCAGAATTATACTTTTCTTCATTATCTATTTTTTTACTTGCGCGTTAAAAAATGCAGTCATTTTACCAGACATCTCTTTTGATATTGCGGTATAATTTTTATCATTAACCACATTTACTTTTTCTAACGGGTCTTTCACATAATCATACATTTCAGTAGCATAGACTTTCTTTTCATTGAACGCTTCCTTACTTGTAAAGTCATTCATCCAAATGGTATATCTATACTTATCTGTTCGTAAACTATATCCCATTATTTTATTGTTCTCAAAGCCACTTTTTTTCATCTCTTCCTTATTCAGCTTTCTTGGATATTGGCTAACTGAATATTCTTTAACCTTTTCCTGTTTATTTTGAATGACTGGTTTTAAAGACTTACCATCTAGCCAAGTAGGTACAGGCACACCAGCTAAATCACAAATAGTTGGAAAAATATCAACGTGCTCAGATAAAGAATTCGTATAGCCAGGTTTCATTTTAGGCGCTGCAAAAATCAAAGGCGCCCTTGTTGCTTGTTCAAAATTGGTATGCTTTTCCCAGAGGTCATGATCTCCTAAATGCCATCCATGATCACCCCACAACACAATAATTGTGTTTTCCAATTCACCTAATGAATCTAATGTTTTCAACAATACTCCTACCTGAGCATCCATATAAGAAATAGCGGCAAAATATCCATGTATTAATTCTTGTTGTTTTTCTTTTTTCAGACCAATTCTTAATAACTCTGGAGCCATTGTTGCATTTTCAGGAATATCAGGATAATTTCTTAATTCTCCGGATTTGTGATAAGCAATAAGTGGACCATCTTTTGAATGTTCTTGAAACGGTGCAATTGGCATCTCTGCTCTATTATACAAGTCCCAATATTTTTTTGGAGCTACAAATGGAAGATGTGGCTTGTGAAATCCAACAGCCATAAAATAGGGCTTGTTCTCCTTAGAAAATTTAGTGATTTGTTCTTTAGCTTGTAGCGCAACAACGCCATCCTCATAAGCATTATCCGGAACATCAATACATTCAGTAGATGGTCCTTTTACGGTAGTTGGACTTTCATCATCATCATCCGTTTTCTCCCGTTTAACTTTTTCCTTACTTAAAAAATAGGCTTTTGTTTCAGGCTTTTGATAAGACCTATTTGCTGGCTTACCCATTCCATTTGGATAATCCTCGTCGGTGTCAAATAAATAAGGTGTGTTCCATGAAATTGGATCAATTTTTTTAATGGCACTACTTGGATGAAAAATTTTACCTACACCACAAGTATTATAACCCTGAGCTATTAAATATTGAGGAAGTGTAACAATATCAGGATTCATGTCTCGCATTTGGGTCTTTAAATCCCAAATTTTGGTGACATCGGGTCGCATACCTGTCATTAGACTAGCCCTAGTAGGACCACATACTGATTGTTGGCAATAATTCCTTTGAAATACTGTACCCATTTTTGCCAACCGGTCAATATTAGGTGTTTTGACCATTTTATTTCCATAACTACCTAATTCTGGTTTAAGGTCATCTACTGCAATAAAGAGAATGTTTGGTTTTTTA
>Ga0136644_10000670_pt1 | contig 27306 bp, 17 predicted proteins | sample C_130820_EF_Meta_FD_94780 | JGI IMG/M metagenome (GOLD analysis project Ga0136644, IMG submission 94780) | Freshwater microbial communities from Lake Croche, Canada to study carbon cycling - C_130820_EF_MetaG (v2) (version 2) | ecosystem: Environmental > Aquatic > Freshwater > Lake | place...
ATTCGCAAAAAGCAATTTAAAAAAGTTGATCCCCCACTGATTTTTGCATCTATTATTGGGACCATTAACCAAGTAATGCTATCAAGAACCATGTGCAATATGCTATTGAATAAAGAATTTGAAAACAATCCTTACCAAGACCCACAATTTAAAAAGCGTTTAATCCTACATCTTAAACAAATGATTCACGCTCAATTACTCATAGAAAAAGACCTTTAAACCAACACCCATGGAACAAGCAAACACAAAAAAACAAAAAAGCCCAGTAAAATTTATTGTACTTGGTTTGATTTTACTGGTAGCAGGCTATTTTGGTTACCAGAAAATTCATTTTGTATTGACGCATGAAACTACTGACAATGCACAGATTGAAACTCAAATCACCCCAGTACTACCAAGGGTTGCTGGATATGTAAAAACCATTGCAGTAAAGGACTATGATAGTGTAAAAGCTGGAGACCTTTTGGTTGAATTGGATGATGCAGAATTACAACAACAATTGCAAGAAATGCAAGCTGATTTTGCACAAGCAGAAACTGATATTGTCAATGCCAAAGCAGCTTTGAACAATGCTATTGTCTCTTTAAAAGTGAATAAGGGTAATATAGACATCAGTGAATTGAGAAAGAAAAAGGCACAAGATGACTTACAAAGAGATCAAAACTTGTACAATAGTGAAGCCATTACCCGCAAACAATTAGACGATAGCAAATTTACCGTAGAAAATGCTGGTAAAGTATTGGACAATAGCAATAATGACTTATCCGCGGCTCAAAGTAGGATTGCCGTTTTAGAATCAAACGTAAAAAAAGCGGAAGCCATCATGGCGGTAAAGCAATCAAGGATTAACCAACAACAATTAAAAATCTCCTATACAAAAATCTATGCCCCCCAGGGTGGAAAGATTGGTAAGAAAACCATTAGTACCGGACAATTTGTACAGGCAGGAACTCCCATGTTTTCTATTGTTAATGATAGTACTTACTGGGTAGTTGGCAATTTTAAAGAAAACCAATTATACGCTTTGACCCCAGGAAAAAAAGTTGCACTAAAAATGGATGCCTATCCAGATATTGAACTTACCGGAACTGTAGCTTCTTTGAGTGAAGCCACTGGTGCAAAATTTGCCCTTTTGCCTCCCGATAATAGTAGTGGAAATTTTGTAAAAGTAACCCAACGCGTTCCTGTTAAAATCTGGATTGATGATTTAGAAAAACACCGCAAATTACTACGTGCAGGTTTGAGTATATCTATTGTAGCCCCAACTAAATAATTCCACTATGGCAGCTCCAAAAGGATTTGCACAAGCCATTATTGTCATCACTACTATTGCCGCTGCGGTAATGGAATTGGTTGATACCTCTATTGTTAATGTGGCCTTAACAGACATGAGCGGTAGCTTAGGCGTTAATATTGAAGACGTAAGTTGGGTGATTACTTCTTATGCCATTGCAAACGTCATCATCATTCCACTTACAGGATTCTTGGCAGACTATTTTGGTAGAAAAAATTACTATATCGTATCCATGATCTTGTTTACCCTGGCTTCTTATATGTGTGGACAGTCTGACGGTTTATTGGAATTGGTCATTTGGCGTTTTATACAGGGTATTGGTGGAGGAGCATTGTTATCCACTTCACAATCCATTTTATTTGATGCTTTTGAACCCAAAGACAGGGGCAAGGCAGCTGGTCTATTTGGAATGGGGATTGTTTTGGGCCCTACACTTGGTCCTACACTTGGCGGATATTTAATGGAGCATTTTAGCTGGCCCTTAATCTTTCTGGTAAATATTCCCATTGGCATTATTGCCACTACCCTTTCTTTTATTTTCATTGAGAAAAAAGAAGGTGAAGGAAAAAACAAAGACAAAATCAATATTGATTATGTTGGAATTGGGTTATTGATGGCTGGAATTAGTTGCTTACAATTTGTTTTGGAAAGGGGTGAAAGCGAGGACTGGTTTAATAGTGAAGCCATTAGAATTTGCTCCATGGTTGCTGCCATGAGTATTGGTTTGTTTATTTGGCAGGAATTGAAAGTAAAGCAGCCTGCCGTAAATATTCGTTTATTGGGCAACAGAAACTTAGGGGTTACCACTATTTTCACCTTTGTTGCTGGATTTGGATTATTTACTTCCGTATTTGTATATCCCGTTTTGGCACAGCGAGTTTTAGGTTTTACACCTTATGAAACAGGATTGGCTTTATTGGCCCCAACGCTTTTTGGTGTCATAGCCATGCCCATTATGGGTATCATGCTTAGCAAGGGGGTACCTCCACTTCCCTTTATTGCCACTGGCTTTATCCTGTTTACGGTCTATGCATTTTTAAATTCAAAAGTGAGTTTAGATATTGGCAAAGGAGACCTGTTTTGGCTTTTTGTCATTAGGGCATTGGGCATTGCCATGAGCCAATTACCACTAATCAATCAGGCCGTTGCCGGGTTACATCCAAAGGACTATGCAACGGGTATTGGATTAAATAATATGATTCGACAATTAGGCGGGGCTTTTGGTATTGCAGTTGCCAACAATTATATAGCCAGACAATATGCACAACATAGAAGCGACTTAGTAAGCAATATGCAAAATGGTGCGGAACAAGCCAGCGCCATGGCTGCCAATATTATGAGCCGTTCCGGCGATATTGCAGCAACTGCTAATACAAAGGCATTAACTATCATGAATGCCTCTGTTGAAAGACAGTCCTATTTTCTAGCTTACTTAGACACTTTTAGACTAATTGGTATTTTCTTTATTCTAGTATTACCCTTAATATTTTTCTTAAGGGTTAAGAAAAAAACACCCGAAGAATTGGCGGCGGCCATGAAAGCTGCCTCAGAAGCACATTGATAAAAACAAGCACCTATTTAAAATAAGCATCATGCACAAGATTTTTACCAGCATATTCCTTTTATTAGTTCTACAATTGGGGACCAATGCACAAGTACAAGTGAATCCAGAACTCAAACAACTCATTAACCAATCCTTTGGCTATTTTCCAAAATTAAAAGAAGCAGCTAATTTAGTGGTGGCAGCGGAGGACCGGATTGAACTAAATAGGTTAGGTGCCAACCCTTTTGTAGGAGCTAGTGCTGGATACAGTTATTTAGCCCCAGTTTCAAAAGCAACATTACCCATTAATGGCGGAAATCAGGAAGTGAAATTTTTTCCCAATCACAATTATAATGCTACGGTAAATGCCAATTATATATTGGTTGATTTTGGCAGACTCAAAGCCAATATTGAAAAAGCAAAAACAGATTTACAATTGGCCAAAGACAATATGGAATTGGTTAAGACTCAGTTAGCCAATCAGGTTGCTACCATTTACTATAATCTGGTTTATTTGCAAAAAGCCATTAGCATTCAAGACTCTGTCTTACATTTTCTGGAAGAAAACAAAAAAGTGGTTCAATCAAAAATCAAAGATGGAGAAGCCCTTAAGATTGACTTGCTAAATATACAAGCCAGTATAGACAATGAAGAAAACAGACAAGCAGATTTACGCAATGGGTTGCAAAAACAAATCAATCTTTTAAACTATACTACTGGAGCCAATGAAACTAATGGCAATCAGTTTGATTTTACGCTTCAAGTAGGCAATGCAGCTGCGGCATTGGACGCTTCAGTTGGTAATAATTTAGATTTCAAATTGGCCAAAGACAGGATTAATCAAGCCGCTGGAGATATTGCTATCAGTAAACTACAAGACAAACCTAGTATTAATTTAAATGGTGGTGTGGGATTCAAAAATGGTTACTTACCAGACATTTATAATTTTCAATTTAACGGTGTTGCGGGTGTTAGCTTAAGTGTACCCCTTTATACTGGTGGCAGAACCAAGCAACAAATTAAGGTTCAAGAAAGAATGGTACAGCAACAGGAACTGGCCTTAGCTTCTTTGAATGCTGGATATAAAAAAGACATTGCACAAGCCTTAACAGATATTCAAACCAATTTGGAAAGAATTGCCAATACCCAATCTCAAATTGACCAAGCAAAATACGCCCAACAATTAGCCGCCATTCGATTTAAAAATGGAGTGGGCACCAATCTTGAATTAACCAATGCCAGCACCAATGTTCAAAGGGCAGAACTGAGCCGTTTACAATACCAATACCAGTTATGTTTGTCTAGATTGGAATTAGCCAGATTAATGGGATACGATTATTGGAAATAACTTATTGCGCGTCAAACCAAATGGGTGATTGGTCTAATGGATCTGCATTGTAATTGATAAAGAGCTCTTCTCCCATTGCTATATCATGAATAGCAGTGATGGTCATTAGTTCATTGTCAAAATCCATCTGATAACTGCAATTGGGTTGATAGGAATGGTTGTAAATAGAAATATACCCAAGACCTAGTGCACCCATTTCATGCCCATCACCCCATTCAAAAATATAATTGTAAAGCAGGGTTTCTTCTGCTTTCTTACGATCTACCATTGAAAAAACAAGTACTGGAGATATTTCTAAGATGGTTTGTGCTTCAATGGGTTCTGTGGCAAATACACCTCTTCCCCTTTGTTTGGAAGGCGCAATGGCCAATATGGGTAAAATCATGGGTGAAAATTAAGCCGAACTTAGTAATTGAGCCTTCATTATTTTTTCTTCCTACATGCAATTGGCTAAATTGCGCTCATGTCTTTAGAAATGGAACAGCCGGATCTGATGGAAGTCTTTGAGCAATTAATTGCTACCGAAGACAAACTGGCCATTCAGGAATTCTTGAATGACCAGAATATTAGTGATGTTGCTGAATTAATCAACGAATACCCTGATTATGAGGCACAGATTATTGCCAATATGGCCATAAATCGGGCGGCCTCGGTATTTAAAATATTAGACATCGCGCAGCAAAAAGACATTGTTAAAGAATTACCCACGTCAAAAACAGCCGAACTTTTAAATGAACTTCCCGCGGATGACCGTACAGACTTTTTGGAGGAACTACCAAAGGCTGTTATCCGTGATCTGATTAAATTATTGGATCCAGAAGAAAGAAAAATTACGCTTTCTTTATTGGGTTACCCAGAGGATAGTGTAGGTAGGTTAATGACACCAGACTACGTCTATGTTTATGCGCATAATACGGTAGCAGAGGTATTTCAAACCATTCGTAAATATGCCAAAAGTTCTGAAACTATTGATGTCATTTATATTATCAATGAAAATGGTGAATTACTAGATGATATCAGAATCAGGGATGTTATCTTGGCTACCCCAGATAAATTAATCGCTGATATATTAGACGGTAGGGTGGTATCGCTTTTGGTGAATGATGACCAAGAACACGCCAACCAAATTTTCAAGATGAATAACAGGGTGGCCCTTCCGGTAGTAGATGATAATAACATTCTTTTAGGAATTGTAACTATTGATGACATGTTATGGGTAGCCAATGAGGAATTTAGTGAGGACATGCAAAAAATGGGGGGTACTGAAGCCTTGAATGAACCCTATTTAGACATTCCCTTATTAAAACTTTTCCGCAAAAGAATTGGCTGGTTAGTGGTACTATTTCTGGGTGAAATGCTTACAGCTACTGCTATGGGATATTTTGAAGACGAAATTGCCAAAGCAGTTGTGTTAGCCTTATTTGTACCCTTAATCATTTCTTCTGGAGGCAATAGTGGTTCTCAGGCATCCACTTTGATAATTCAAGCCATGGCCGTAGGCGATGTTTATTTAACCGATTGGTGGCGCGTTTTAAGAAGGGAATTGATGAGTGGATTGTTATTGGGTTCTGTATTGGGTATAATAGGTTTTATACGAGTAGCAGTTTGGCATAGCATCGCCCCACAGATCTATGGTGATCATTGGTTTGAAATTGGCGCTACTGTTGGAATAAGTTTAATTGGCGTTGTTCTGTGGGGAACCTTAAGCGGTTCTATGTTGCCCATTGCTTTAAAAAAGCTAGGAGCTGATCCAGCAGTATCGTCTGCACCATTTGTGGCTACATTGGTAGACGTTACGGGTTTGGTCATTTATTTTAGTGTAGCATTGCTCTTTCTGAAAGGACTTTTGTTGTAAATTGAAATTGATCATTTAGATCTAATCTATATTCATGAAAAAAATAGGAAAAATTGTTCTGGCCATATTTGCCTTGTTTCTTGGTATGCTCTTTTTGGTAGCCATTATTTTTTACAAAAATGATATTCCAGTTGAAAAATTAAAATTACTTTATGCCAATAAATCCTCACAATTCTTGCCCCTGATGGGGATGAATGTGCACTATAGGGTTGAAGGCAATGCGGCAGATAGTATTCCGATTGTGCTAATTCATGGTACTTCCTCTTCTCTTCTAACCTGGGATAGTGTGGTAGACCATTTAAAAGACAAACACCGCATTATCAGAATGGACCTTCCTGCTTTTGGTTTAACTGGACCCAATCCAAGTAGGGATTATAGTTTTGATTTTTATACCCAGTTTATAGATAGTTTTCTCCAAAAACTACAAGTAAAAAAATGCATTGTGATTGGCAATTCATTGGGTGGCGGAATTGCTTGGCATTATGCCCTAGCATTTCCAGAAAAGGTATCCAAATTGGTATTGGTTGACGCTTCGGGATTTTCTAGTCTCACCAAATCAAAAGGTGCCATTGGATTTAAAATTGCCCAAACACCTGTCTTGAATCAAATTGTCAAATTTGTGACACCCAGATTTTTGGTTAAGAAAAGTTTGGAAGACGTGTATGTAGACCATTCTAGAATCAACGATTCATTGGTAGATATTTATTTCAAAATGACGCTTAGAGAGGGCAATAGGGCTGCTTTAATTGATAGAATGCGCGCAGGTTTCCAAAATGAGTCAGCCAAAATTGCTAGCATTAAAACACCTACACTTATCATTTGGGGAGACGGGGATCAACTCATTCCAGTTGACCAGGCTCACCTGTTTCATAAAGCTATTCCCAATAGTCAATTATCCATCTTTAAATCTGTTGGGCATGTACCCATGGAAGAATCGCCTACTTTATTTTCAACAACCTTGGCCAATTATTTGAATCAACCTTTTAATGGACAATAGGGTAAGGAATTAGTGCACTTTATTTTCCTAGAAATATTCTCACTTTTTCATGAACCGCCTGACTTAAAGGAACTACCGGTAAGCGCAAATGGTTGCCAATTAATCCTTGCTCAAACATAAAGGCTTTTACACCTGCCGGGTTATTTTCTGTAAACATTAAGTCATAGGCATCCAACAATTGATCATTGATGGTTTTGGCAGAGTTAAAATTGCCGTTCAAGCAATGTCTAACCATATCAGAAAATGCGCGTGGGTAGGCATTGGCGGCAACACTAATTACCCCATCCATCCCGCAGACCAATTGAGGTAGCGCCAATGCATCGTCTCCACTTACTACCAGAAAATCTGCTGGCTTATCTCTGAGAATGGTCATACACTGGGCCATATCGCCACCGGCTTCTTTGATACCCCAAATATTTGGCACTTCATGGGCCAGCTTTAAAGTGGTTGACGCAGCCATATTACGGCCAGTTCTACCCGGAACATTATAAAGGATAATGGGCTTGGGCGATGCTTCTGCAATGGCTTTATAATGGAAATACAAGCCTTCTTGAGAGGGTTTGTTATAGTAAGGCGAGGCGCTTAATACTGCGGCGGCTTTTTCCAAAGGAAATTTCTGTAAATCTTGAATCAGTTCATGGGTGTTATTACCCCCAATACCAACCACCACTGGCACCCTGTCTGCTACCCTCTCAAATGTGAAATTGACAATGTCTAACTTTTCCTGTTTGTCTAAAACAGGGGTTTCTCCAGTTGTACCAAGGGTTACAAGGTATTCCACTTTTTCTTCAATCAGGTGGTCTAAGACTTTACCCAATGCGTCAAAATCAATTTCAAAATTAGATTTGAAGGGCGTAATTACTGCAACTCCTGTACCACGTAAAATATGCTTTAAAGACATGCGATAGTTTTGTTTGATAATGCTTTTTAATTATTCAATAGTAGTTTGCGAGTCGGAAGCAGGAATATCTTCCCAAAATCCCATTTGACCATATTTGTCAATTCTATCATTAACCCTTTGTAGGGGGTCTTTGTGCTTAACTTCTTCTAAAGCCCTAATGATATAGGTTTTCAGAATTTCTGCGGCGCCTGCATAATCCCAATGGGCTCCTCCATCTGGTTCGTGTACAATTTCATCTACCAATCCAAAACCTTTCATATCGGTGGGTGTCAATTTCAATTGTTCTGCAGCGGTTTCTTTTTTATCCCAACTACGCCATAGAATGGAACTACAACTTTCGGGAGAAATTACGGTGTACCAAGTATTTTCCATCATCAGGGTCTTGTCTCCTACCCCAATGCCCAAAGCGCCACCACTTGCACCTTCACCAATGATTACTATGATAATGGGTACCTTTAAACGAATCATTTCATAGATATTTCTAGCAATAGCTTCACCTTGACCTCGTTCTTCAGCTTCTAAACCAGGGAATGCGCCTGGGGTATCAATTAAACATATAACCGGCTTATTAAATTTTTCAGCCAATCGCATTAATCTTAATGCCTTTCTATATCCTTCTGGGTTGGCCATCCCAAAATTGCGCAATTGGCGCATTTTGGTATTGCTTCCTTTCTGTTGGCCAATAATCATAACAGTTTCTCCATTCAAATCAGCAAAGCCTCCTATCATGGCTTTATCATCCTTTACATTCCTATCTCCGTGCAATTCTAGAAAATTGGTGGTCATGTTCTGGATATACTTCATAGTATAGGGCCTGTCTGGATGACGGCTTAATTGAACACGCTGCCATGCACTAAGAGAGGCAGTAATTTCCTTTCTTTTTTCAATGATGGAAGCTTCTAGCTGCTCAATAGTAGCACTATAATCTATCTTGGTATTCTTTTCAGCCAATTTCTTGGTGTCTTCAATTTGCTCGTATAATTCCTTGATGGGCTTTTCAAAATCAAGAAACTGTCTATTCGGGTATTGAGGCATAATATTGCATTCAGATGATAAAAATAAGGTTTGATTTTTTTTTTGAAAAGATTTGTTTGTAAAACCTGTTTCCCCTTATCTTTGCCATCCGAAAAATAACCCCCTCAAGGAAAATTTAAAGGAAATGGATCGGTAGTTCAGTTGGTTAGAATGCCGCCCTGTCACGGCGGAGGTCGCGGGTTCGAGTCCCGTCCGGTCCGCAACTGAAAGTTATAAAGCCCTGTAAATCAATGATTTATGGGGTTTTTAATTTCAATGGTACAACATAGGTACAACATCTTATAAATTACTGTTGTTTTCACTCAAATGCCCTTGCTTTAGTTCGATTGATGCCTGAAAAGCCATTTAAATTGATAAGGCTGTCGTATTATTTGCTTGTATTGGAGAATAACGTACAAACCCCCACCCCAAATCCCATCCATCATTTGAATTATAAGCTTTGTGGATTCTATTCCCTTAATATAGCATTCATTTATGCATCTTATAGATAGGATAGATGTTTCCTAAATTTTAGATACAGGTTCGATTCCTGGCGGAAACCAGCTTCTTTTCAAAACTCTTGATTGTCAATTATTTTTTGTTTAAGGAGGAGATTTATATTGACGGATATTGTTATTTGTGTAGGAGGGTGTGCAGCAGAATGTAATTTTGAGTAGATACTTTCGGGTATATTCCTGAAAGCTATCCCATTCATTATCTTACATATAAAATTTTGATAAAATAGGGGCAATAGCAGAATAATGGATAAACAAGAATCAGTACAGTTGACTTTCTAACATTGCTTTATTATATGAGACGGCTGGAAACAAAGCGATTAATCCGTCTATATCTCTTTTATAATCTGTAGATCTCCGTCTTTTTCCACCTTCTTCTATTGGAGTGGAAAAACCAGTCAAATTGACCCCCTAATAACTTATTAAAATTTGAGTCAAAATCCTCTGAACTATAGATAGAATTTACCCTTTTTAAGATTTCTTGTTTAACCTCTTTATTTCTATTCGCAACCGCAATTTTACGTTCCAGCCATTCTGTAACTGTTATATTTTTTGTGTTACACTCGATCAGAATCTTGTCATAGAAAACTCGATCTACCCTTACTGAAAGTACTTTACTTGATTCCATATTGTATACATTTATAAACAACCGTTTTCTGTTATATTCGGATGTATACAGCAGTATACATCCGAATATGCATGTATTCAAATAAGCTTACTTTTTATGCTTTGGGACTATAATGATTCATTTTATTTTTAAAGACTATTTAAGAAAATGATTGGAAAATCAGATAAGGGTTAAAGGGAAACTAGTAAATAAAATTGATGATTTATTTGTGAATTTATTGTTTGATATAATCAAATATTCTATATTTTTTTTCTATACTATCAGTAATTAACTCATACATGCTTATATTATTTTTCCTTAAAAAAAATAATCGTTCTTTTTGTTTTTCTACTATTATTTTCACAGAATCATTTTTGATAGTGTAATTAAACTCCTTCACAATTTTATTATTGTTTTGTTCACCTTTGCCATTAGGTTTAAAATTTAATTCTTCACTATTAAATTTCCACAAACCAATAATTTTACTTTCGGTGATGTCTATTGTTGGATACTGATTTTCTAATCTTTTATCTAATTCCTTTTCAATTGTTTCAATATTTTTGTTTTTGATTTTGAATTCAGTAATAAATAGATTTGCAATTTCTATTACGCTTTTTTTGAAAACGTCTGGATAAGAAGCACTCAAACAGGTATGATTAATTTTATCATAGAGCACTACCTTAGCACTACCTCCTGCTTCTATAATCTTTTCAGAAAATTTTATACTTTCCGTGTAATGACACAACCTGTCTTCTTTTCCATGTAGTAAAAGTGAAGCAGGTGGATTTTTTTTTAAATTATAAAATGCAGATGCCATTTTACTTTTTTCCTCAGTATCTAACCCGTAAATTTTTCTTGCTTCATTATTTGGAAATGGAGATTTTTTTTCATCATGGTCTATTAAGTTATAGATTCCCTCTGAACCTACATAAATCTTACAATTTGGATATTTTTGAGCCATTACTGCAGATAAAGTAGCTCCCGCTGAAGTACCTCCAAAACCAATTCTAGAAGTATCTGCATTAAATATATTTGCATTATCTAAAAACCACTTAACACTAGATTCCAAATCATGTATTGCATCAGTAAAAGTGGCATTATTTCCTTTACAGCGATAAGCTAATCCAACATAAATAATTCCCAATTCATTAGATAAGAATTTTACATCTCCAGAGAGCATTGCCGGAGGCACTTCATTTTGTGTGCCACCATTCCAACCTCCACCATGAACGAAAAAGTAAATAGGGTTTTTATCTATACTTTTTTTTGGTAATTCAATTTTTATTGGCAAGTTAAAAATCCCCGCTCTTATTGCAATAGTGTCATATGTTTTTTGAGCAGTGCTACTTAAAACAAAAAAGAAAACTATAATTACAAGAATTGGTTTTATTGGTTTCATAATATTAGTTTACAAAATCATTTCAATTTTTATACTTTTATCAATTTGATTTTGATAAATCTATGAATTTTGAATCCTGCATCTTTTCGCGATAGAAAGTAACAGATTGAATTAAGCCTTTAAAAGAATCAACCGAAACACCATTAGGATCAATCATATCTCCTGCATCCTTTCCTAAATAAATATCGCCAGCATTTGATTTAATGGATTGTATTGGGAGTAGCATTTTCCGCTGTCCAATTAAATTTCCATCAGCAAACAACTTAATAACGTTATTATAGTTTTCAATGACTGCTATAAGATGAGACCATTTGTTAATAATATTTAATTGCCCATCAATAAACTGAAGATGCTTATCATGAGCTACCACAAAACCAGGGACCCCATTTTCTAAAAATATTGCCCAGCCATCTTGTTGTGAACCACAAGAAGCAATAATTCCATCAGGGGATTCTGATTTAACCAAACATTCAATCACAAAAGTACCTTTTGAAGCATCTAAATCCAGCCTGCCTTTTATGACTGTCGTTGCACCGTCATTAAAATTTCCGCTAACTCTTCTTTGATCTTTACTCAATACTACCCCATGGAAACTGATATCATTTTCTGGTTGGTGATTTAATGTAGTATCCCCAAAATCAATATAAAGGAGTTTCCCTGTTTTTACATTGCCTATAAATTCGGCATCTGGTCTTTGTACTTCAGCTTTATAGTTAGTTTCTTTTTTAAGTTGTTCAAGTTCTTTTTTTAATTTGCTTTCAATTTTCGAAAACTCTGGCTTCCTAGCAAGATTGTATAATTCGGTCGGGTCATTTACAACATCATACAACTCATCAATATCATTAATATCTGGGGTAGTCGAAAACAAATATTTTTCTGTTCTAATTGCTGTAATTCGTGGAATAGAATAAATAAGATCTGTCCAGTAGGTAAAGAGAAAGGACTTTCTCCAATTTTCATTCTTTCCATGTAATAATGGAACTATACTTTTGCCTTGCATTTGTGAGGGAATTGAAACTCCAGCCATTTCAAGAAAAGTAGGAGCAATGTCGGCATTGAGTACCATTTCTGAAATCGTCTGATTCGCTTTTGCTAATTTCGGATAGCGCATTATTAATGGAATTCTCATGGATTCGTTATATGCCAGACGTTTATCTCCTAACCCATGTTCTCCCTGAAAAAATCCATTATCTCCGGCAAATACGATTATTGTATTATCTAAAATTCCTTTTTTCTTTAATAATTCATAAATATCTCCCAGTCCATTATCAACTGCAGTAAGGGTTCGCAGGTAATCTTTTTGTTTTCCTATTCCTGTTGCTGCAGGCCAGGGGCCAGGCTTACGAATTTTTTGAGGAATAATTTTAGCTAAATCTTTTTCTCTCAATCGACGGCGTTGATCTGCATTCAACACCGTTCTTTGCCAGGCTGGTTTATTTTCCATATTATCGAGCCAACTTGCAGGTTCAGGAACCAAATCATTGGAGAATAAATTTTTGTCCCGATCTGCTGGAGTAAATGGCTCATGTACTGCCTTGTGTGACAGATAAACACAAAATGGTTTATCTGCATTTTTATCAATAAAATTTAAAGTATATTTATTCAGTTCGTCTGTGATATAACCCTCATTCCGAATATTTTTTCCATTAATATTTAAATCATTGCCAAAATATTGACCTTGCCCCGGGAAGCTGCACCAATAATTCCATCCTTTTCTGGGTTGATTATTTTCTGCCATATGCCATTTACCAATAAAAGCTGTTTCATAGCCTTCGCCCTGAAGTATTTGTCCAAATGAAAGCGTTTTATCAGGATTTAATTCGCGGCCTTCTTGATTGGTGGACACTCCGTTAGTTTGAGGAAACATTCCGGTTAAAATAGTTGCCCGCGAAGGCGCACAGAGAGAATTTGTGCAAAAGGCATTTTTGAAATGTACCCCTTCATTACGAAGCTGATCTATATTGGGGGTTTTTAGAAATGGATACCGCTCAATAAACCCCATTGCATCCCACCTTAAATCATCAACCAGGACAAAAATTATATTAGGCTTCTCAACTATTTGCTTTTTTGAAGGCTGCGCTGCACACAGAACTGGCATCCAAAAAAACAAGCATAAAATGCTAATAAAATAAAAATACTTATGAAATTTCACTACTAGTTATTTATACGTTTTGAAAAAATACAATTGAAATTAGTGGTTTGGACAAAATTCATCCAACTAACAATAAAATGATGAGTTTATATTTTTATAATACCGCTTTTTTGATTTTTATAAGATGGTAATTTGTTTCAGATTAGTTTTAAAATAATCAATGTGAGGTGTATCTAACGGGCTTAATATTTGAGTATCCAGCTTCACCATGAATCCAATTGCCAGCTTTACCTGTGAGCCATAAATAATAATCTGAATCCAGATTATTTTCAAGACCTACGAATTTATTTTTGCCATTCATTGGTAACTCATTCTCTCTTAGGCATTTGAAAATAGCTGTCCCTTCATCTAGCTCATCAAACATGGCCACATACAAAGAATGAGCGCCAGCAAATTTTGCACCGGCAACTTGTTTCCATAAAAAATTTCCTCCATTTCTTGGAATGTAATTATAAATGGCGGTATTACTTTTTAAGTTCCCCCAACTAAATCCAGGAAAAACAATAGGAACATAATCAACTTTATTGTTTTTACACCATTGAATATCTTTCAGCATTGAATTCTGGGCTACATTTTCATAATTATTTTGATTATACCTTCCAACAGCCCACGGCATTATTATATCGCATTTTTTAATTACCGCATATAAGCTAGTATCATTTTCTGTATCCTTCGTTAAAGTTCTCCAATAGTATGGCACTCCCAACAAAATTGAAACTTCTTTAGTAGGTCCTTTAATTTTTTCAATTAAATCGTCTACATCCGCAATTGTATATTTTCTACCATCCTTAAAACCAACACCCCATAATGCCAATAATGGTTTTTTATTATGTCTCAAATAATTTGGATTTTTGGTATTACTAAAAAGCGAAAATAAGCGCTGCAATTCCTCCCAATCTTTTTGAATATTTCCTAAATCTTTACTAGTACAGCCACTTAAATCATACATAACACAAATAGCCTTATTGTATTTATTCGCAGCGTTTAATGCATTTTGGAGAACTTTATTAAAATGTGCTTTCCCTTTAGGATTTGATTGTTTTACTTCATTTACAAATCTTTGCATAAAAACCCCATCAATGCCATATTCTTTCATCCATTTAAAATGCAGATCAACCGTTTCTTCATCTGTAGGACTAAATAGTTTTGCATTGTCACCATTGGCAAAAGTAAAAGGAGTATTATAATATTTTGAGTATTCCTTCATATCTGGCCAAAGATCTATAGAGGTACAGCCAGGGGTAAAACCACCGCAACTTTTCTTTTCATAGTGTCGCCAACCTCTTTCAGCACCGTCACCTTCAGCAGTAAACCAACCCTGGTAACCCGCCATTACAAGGTTTTTATACGATTTATAATTACACCCACTTTCATCATATGTAACTTCTTTAACTAATAAAATTTTATAATCATCGACATTCTTAGAATAACCAATGACAACCAAAAAAAAAGTAACAACAACAATTATTTGTTCGCTTTTCATAGAAATAAATATTGAAGACTTTTAAAACACTTAATAGCCCTATTTTTTTATACTATTGCTTCTTAAACTGTTGCTTTGTAATATTCAAATACAAGTCGCCATACGAAACTGAAGACTCCAATTGCATGTCCTCATCCCATTTATTCCAAGAATCTATTAGTATCAAACGAGTTGTTGTGCTAGCATTCATTTTAGCTACATTACACAATTGTTTATACATTTTTCCTCCATCTGTCCTCGGATAATTTGGTGTAATGGCAGTTGGTTGTAAAATTTTCCAGTCATATGCCGGTGTTATATTTGGGACGTAATCAATTCCACCCATATTTGAAGCAAAATACTCTTTAGAATATTTCCAGTTCTGATCCATTGTTTGAGGAAGTAACCACCATCTGTCCCAATCTGTCAATTGTGAACTATAACTCTGATGGTAAATGGCATCTACACAACTTTGAAATCTAAAAGGATATCTTGCAGGTGGTGACCATCTTTCTTGCATTCCAACAATATACAATTCTATACCCAATGCGCTTAACCTACTCCTTAAAGTTGTATAGATATTGATATTATTATTAGAAAACAATAAATGTGCATTCATTATATATAAAAGTGCCTTGCCGTTTACTTTAATATAATTTACATTTTTCATTTGTGGCACCATTTTAATGATGTCTTGAAAAAACTGTTCTAATTTTACTGCATCATTTTCTAGAGGTGCAGTAGTTGAAATTGCAAAAGTTGTATTTGAAAAATTATATGCTAAAGCAAATTTTAAATTATTTGTATTTACATCTAAGAAAGATTTAACGGAAGATGAATCTATCCTAAAATTTATCAAGTCTCTACTTACAGATCTTAAAGGAAAAAGGAAATAATCAATTCCTCCGCGCATGGCTTGTTGAATATGATTGGTCATTACCACTGATGGAACTACCCCATTAACCATACTATACTTTCCAACAGTTGGAACTTCAACTGTGGTAGTGTTAAATGCAGTAAAATTATAATAAAATGCACCAACAGTATAATCTGTGGTGACAGGTATTTCGTTAATTGTATAATTTAATATATTATCCGCTACCGAAGGCGCATCTCCCTTTTTTGTACAAGAAGAAAAAATACTAAGTGTAGCTATTGTAAATAATAAAATATCTATTTTTCTCATACCTATGGTTTATAAGTTTTAGTAACAATTGCAGTAAATCCGGATGCCAATCCAGCTGCCCTGACTGATTCAATAGTAGTCCCATACCATTTATTCATACCAGATAGATCATAATAAACGCTCATAGCGTTAAAGTCAGGTACTTTGTAAGGCACAGCAAACTTTAAATTATTATAAGGGTTGGTCGTTTCTTCGGTGTAGTTTGGAATACCTAATTGTTTTAGCGCACCATCATATCCAGCTGGGTTTAAAGTGCTAACTGTAGAAGGATAAAATCCACGACCTGGAATATCTTGAAATAGTAATGAAGCATAACTAGGATTAGTATGGGGTGATAAATTAAGCACCCTAGTTTGTCGTTGTAAGCACCAACCATCAAAAGGCTGATCGGGATAATAATTTAGCCATAACTGGTGATATATTTTATTGATATCACCTGCAGGTATATTAGCATTTACCAAATGAAGATAATTCCACAGACCAATACCTGTAGTGCCAAACTTTATTCCATTTCCTGCTTTATAAATATCCCTTAATGAAGAAGCAATTCCCCAAAAAGCAAAATTAGCATCGATACCTGCGGTATAATAATTTTCTGCCGTATTACTGCCTCCAAGATTCTGAATTCGGGCTTGTGCTTTTAAAAACTGTGCTTCGGCAAAGCTTAGTACAATAAGCGGTCTTGTTGGATTGTTAAGAATATTTAATGAAAACATTGAATATGCACTAACCCCATTTATTCCCCCATTATTTGCTGAAGCTAATTGTGGATCTACTCCACCTGTAAGCTGAGGGGTCCAACCAGGTAAAAGTACTTTTGATTTTACAATCCCGTAGTGTGGAATTGGATAAGTAACTACATACAAAGAATCATTAATGGTGCTTGAAACAGTATCGGTAACTCGATACCTACTAGTAAGCTTTACTGAATCAAAATAATAGTTTATTCTAGGATCTTTATAGGATCTTAAATACATAAACATCATATCCGACATTCTTGGAAAAAAGCCTGTAAAATTCAACCTAATATAAGTTTTATAATAGGGGTTTTCATTCCCTATTACATTTTCATAAGCCACTTTTGCTGTTTCATTTTCTGATCCAATTAAAGCAGCTTCATTGCTCATGACATCTCTAATTTCTGCATCAGCTAAGGCACCGAGGTTCCTTCTACATCTTAATGCTATTTTTAATCGAAGGGTGTTTGCAAATTTTACCCAATTTTGTAATTGTGTACCTGAATTTCCATACACAACATCATAGGCCAACTTATCTTTTGTACTATTTACATTAATTGTTGTACTGGCTGTTTTTAATATCCCCAATATTTTGATATAAGCCGAATCTTCTGACTCGAAATTTATTTCAGTGAGATAATTAACGTTATTTGCTTCCGTTATGGGGATTGATCCAAAGTATCCTGTTAAAATTGAATATACATAAGCTTTCCAAATTCTTGCAATTTGAACCCTATTTTTATAAAGCGAATCTTTTCCAAATTGAGTTTCAATTTGATTTATATTTTGTAAAATATTTACATAAAAGTTTTGCCAAACTCCTTGATCTCCATTAGCATATCTTCCAATTGCCGTTCCATAATTGGCAATTTCCCACATGTTTACATTTATACCATTATTAAGTCCAGTTGATCCAACCCAATCTCCAGTTCTTTTAATAGAAACGGCAAGTAAAGCCTCCGGAGTAGCATTGATAAATTGTGTTGGATCTGTATTTAATTCCTCGAATTTTTTTGTACAAGATGGCAAGTTAATTGTAACAAGCAGCACAAAAATTAAATATATTATCTTATTCATCTTTTTTTAAATAATTAATTAGAAACTTAATTTAATTGATGCTCCAAATGTTGCATATGGGAAGGAACCACCGGATTCAACGCCCATCGTTGCATTTCCAGCACCTGTTACTGATTCTGGGTCAATACCAAATGGAGTTTTTTGGTAAATTTGCCAAATGTTTCTGCCTGTGAACGCCACATAAGCCCCTTTTACAAAACTCTTTTTACCAAAAATGTTTTTATTGAAGGTATATCCCAAAATTATTTCACTAATTCTAATAGAAGTAGCATCAAAAGTATTTCCGGGCACATTACTAATAACGTTATCACTGGCATATGTAGTTGGGTTTATCCAACCTAAAAATTTATCACCAACAATTGGATTTCCATTTGCATCAGTTAACAAAACACCTCCTATGCCAGATTTGGGTATGTAAGCATTTGGATACACTGCTCCCTTAACACGAAGTGAATCTAAATAACGAGTTACAGTAGAACCAACAGTCTGACCTATATTTCTTCTTTCATTATCATTTTCACCTAAGATGAAATTGCTTAAGAAATAAGCATCTCTTCCCACAAGAGAAGTTAATGTGTTTCCTTGAAAAACCGCTCTGCCATATGACTCAGAAAATATTACACCCCCCATTTTAACCGTAGCTGTAACCTGAAGATTAAAACCCTTGTATGAAATTAAGTTTGATATTCCTCCAATCCAATCAGGACATGGACTGCCCGTTATTTGATTTGGGTTAATGATATCTCTACCGCTTGCAGAAGCAACAAGCGTAGTATCCCCAATCATATACGGTACACTTCCAAGATGAACTCCAAAAGGTTGACCTACCATTGCATTAACCGAAAAGGTTGTTAACCTACTTCCCAATTGAATTCTACTTACGTTGGGCAATATAGAAACTACTTCATTTATGTTTTTAGAAAAATTCAATCCCGCTTTCCAAGTAAAATTTTTCTTTTTTATAATTATAGCATTTGCTGTTAGCTCAAACCCTTTATTTTGAATTTCTCCCGCATTAATTATTCTATTATTAAAACCGGTTTCCCAAGGTGTTTGTATATTAACAATTTGATTGATAGTACTATTGTTATAGTAAGTTGCATTAAAGTCAATCGTATTTTTAAATAGCGCTAATTCTAAACCAATTTCTCTTGAAATTTGTTGCTCAGGTTTTAAATCAGGATTTTTTAATTGATTAGTATAAGATAATAATGGACTTCCCAAAAATAAGCCTAATGTATTATAGGTATTAATTAATTGGTACGGATTAGTACTGTTACCAACTCTTGCATAGTTAGCCCTTAATTTTCCCGATGATATGATTCTTTTACTATTTATAAAATGCGAGAAATTTATATTGGCGCCAATTCCCGGGTAGAAGAAAGTATTGTTACTTAAAGGCAAGGTAGATGACCATTCTTGTCTTCCAGAAACATCTAAATATAAAAACTCTTTATATCCGATGGTTGCTTTTACATATGCAGACTGTTGTCTTGATCTTGTTAATGATTCCGATGCAGTAGGCACTGAATTAGCATTACCTATACTCGGCATATTTTGAACTAGCAATGCACTTATTGATGCAGACCTAGCCAGTACATTTACATCATTTATACTAACTCCGGCTAAAGCCTCTACATTAAAGTTGTTGCCTAATTTTTTTGTATACAATGCTAATAACTCATAAAACATATTGTTTTGTCGAGATAATAAATTAGAATAGCTACCTAAAGGAACTAGTCTACCTCCAAGCTCTTTATACACATAATTATCTACTGTTGACATGTCCGCCACTACCTGACCTCTCAATTTTAAACCTGTTGTAATGTTTGCAGTAACTACAATTGCACCATTAATTGCGCTACGGGTATCTTCATTTGAATTAGCATAAATAGACCAATAAGGGTTTTCCGTGTTATTCACTTGATTGGTAATTGGAGAATTGCCAAACTCGTCCCTATATGGTAGAAAAGCATCTAATCTGGTACTTCGTGCCATATAAACATAGGCAGCTAAAGGGTTTCCTGGATCCAAATTTTTAACCATTCTATTTTTTGTATTCCAATTGGTATAGTTAACCCTTGCTTCTACCTTCAAAATTTTACCTAAATTTCTTGTGGCTGAAATAGAAAGGTTGTGTTTCTTTATAAGGTTAACGTTTTGTACAACATCATTTCCATTTGTAAAACCATATGACAACCTAAATGCAGAGTTGGCATCTGACTTACTAATAGAAAGATTTGATGAACTTGTAATACCCGTTTGATATAAATCACTCACATTATTAGATTGTGGAACATATCCTTCTGGAATCGGTACCCCACTAAAAGAATTATAGGGCTGACCCAACATAGGTGCACCCCAGGTTTGGTTAAAACTTCCCATGTTCACACCACCGTTATTCTTATTGATAGTATTACCATTATTCTGAGCTAATCGCATTCCAGTTCCTTCGCCATACACATTTTGGTAATCTGGAAAAGCGGTTACTTTATACCCTTGAATACTTTGATTAAAATCAATACCTAGAGATCCGTCTCCGCCGAGTTTCCCTTTTTTTAAAGTAATTAAAATAGCCCCATTTGCTGCTTTTGCACCGTATAAGGCAGCACCATTTGGGCCCTTCAACACTGTGATGGATTCTATATCGTCTGGATTAATATTAGAAATTGGGTTACCATAATCAAGATTGCCACTTGTTCCAATCGGATTTTCAACAGGTACTCCATCAATTACCATTAACGGCTGACTATTGCCTGAAAATGAATTGTCGCCACGTAAAGTAAGCCTAACGCTAGACCCAGGTTGTCCTGTACCAGTTACCTGCAATCCAGCTACTTTACCAGTTAATCCATTTAAAAAATTCAAATCCCTTGCTTCTGTAAGGGTTGTAGGATCTACTGTTTGAGATGCATAAGTGATAGATTTTTGTTTTCGAGTAGTCCCTAATGCAGCTACAACAACTACCTCATTTAATTGAGTTGGAACAATTTTAAGCTCTATCTTAATTTCTGAACGACTTTTTACTATAATTTCCTGATTTTCATACCCTACAGAAGTAAAAACAAGTGTACCCTTTTCAAAATCCATTATGTTAATTTGAAAAACACCCTTTGCATTTGATAAAACTTTATTGCTAGGATTAGATTTCACAGAAATAACAACCCCTTCCATTGGAATTCCTTCTGCATCAGTTATTGTTCCTTTTACTGGTTTGGACTGTGCATAGGTAAGTACATATGTTCCCAATAAAAGGAGCACAAAAAATAATTTTTTCATACCGCAATTAGTTTTTATAAATAGTTAATGAAATTAAAAGTGGCAACTTAATAAATGAGTTAATAGATTTATTAATTTCTAAATTAATGGTAAATTGTTAAAGAAAAACGGCCAAATTAGCATCGTATAATTTAAAAAAAACGAATTATTATATACTATTTGTCCTTTTCGGGCGCTCTTTACTATTATTTAAGGATTGTTTTTACTGAGTCTTCTTGAACACCCCATTTTTTGTTAGGTAACGGTCCCATTTCTAATTCAAGATGACCTCCGGACATTATTTGCTCATGTGTAAACCAAGTACTTTTTAATACCAATCCGTTCAATTTTGAACTTTGTACATATTTATTTACATCCGAACAATTATTAGCTGTTAGTTTAAATTGTTTTTTGTTGGGTAAGTCGATGGTTACTTTATTAAATAATGGGCTACCAATTGTATAAACTGGCAAACCTGGCGTTATAGGATAAAAACCCAAAGAAGAAAAAACTACAAAAGCGGACATCCCACCTCCATCTTCATCACCTGGTATTCCGTAAATATTATCTTTAAACCAAGCATCTAAAAGAAACCTGATTCGTTTTTGTGTTTTCCAAGGAGATTTTGTAAAATTATATAGATATGGAATATGAAAACTTGGTTCATTGCCCATTGAATACTGACCTACTAATCCAGTAGCATCTGGGAACTTACTCCAAAATTCATATTTTGAACGGCCAAGCCCTTCACGAAATAATTGATCAAGTTTTTCTTCAAAAGAATCGTTGCCTCCCATTAATTTTATCAATCCAGGAATATCCTGTTGTACCTGCCACAAAAAAGTATATGCATTATTTTCGTCATAATATTCCCGACCACCCATTCCTCCATCAAATTTTGGGTCAATATTAACCCAGTTGCCTTTATCATCTTTTGGAAGAAAAAATTGCTTTTCACTATTCCATAAATTTTTATAATTATATCCTCTTGATTGAAAAATGCCTGCATCACTTTTATTTAAATCTATACCTAATTGGCCCAATGCCCAATCATCGTAACTGTTTCCTAGCGTAACTGCTACAGCTTGTCTTTTCTCGAAGCTGTGTACTTCAGGTACAGTTTCTTTTTCATCCTTTGCTAATGCTGGGAAATAACCTTTTTTATGATAAAAATCGTCAAGTACTGTTTTTTCGCCATTTCGCCATGGTAGCATAGTAGCTTCCGTTGCATTTTTCCGCATACCTTGATAAGCTTTTTCAATATCGAAATTTTTCAACCCCTTTCTGTAAGCATCTAAAAAAGTAATGGAAGAATGAAACCCATTCATACAAGCATGATCGCCATATAACAAAGGAAACGTTGGCATCCAGCCACTTTGCTCATACATGCGTACATAAGAGTGCAGCATGTCTTCTTCCATCGAAGGATTTAAAATGGTACGCAAAGGGTGATGTGCAAGGTAAGTGTCCCAAGCCCAATCGTCTACATAAAAGGGGCGAGTATCTTTATGAATTTTTTTATCAAACCCGCTATAATAAGATGCGTCTTCTGTAATATCTACCATACGCTCATAACTTCGGTATAGAGCTGTATAAAAAGATCGTTTCTGCGCTTCTGTGCCTCCCTCCACTTGTATTTGCGATATCACAGAACTCCAAGCCATTTTACCTGCATCCATAACAGACTGAAAACTACTTTTACTAATTTCCTTTTCGTAATTTCTTTTTGCTTGATCTAAACTTATATAGCTAATTGCATATTTAAATTCTACTTCTCTGGTTGATTCTGGAAAACTGATATACGCTTTCGCACTTTCCCCTTCAACGATTCTTTCTTGCAACAGCTTATTTTTTATAAGAACCCCAGGAGTTCCAGCAACACTAAAAACTCCATACATAAATACTTTAATATCTTCATGGTATGTCTCTATTCCTGAAATTTCAGTGGCCGATATAAAATTAAAAGATGATTTGCCGCCATTATATACTCCTAATAGTATTGCCTTGCTTTTTACATTAGGAAATGAAAATCGATAAAATCCCGTTTTTTTACCAGCTGTAAACTCTACTTTAACCTCATCATCCACTAAATAGGTGGAATAATACCATGGCCTGTTAATTTCAAGCGTATGGTCGAATGTCATTTTAGCCATCCAACTTTTATATGTCAATGCTCCAATTGAAGGCTTTAAAGAAAAAACCTGACCCTGCCGATGAGAAACAATTGTAAATGGGAAAGTAGAAATCTGGTCTTCTAAAAAATCCTTTCTTTGTGGAGTAAACCTAATTAGTTGATTGGGTAGTTGTACAGTTGGCCTGGTTGGCTCCAATAATTGACCTACATTTCCGATGGTAGGATCTATATAGTCTATGCCTGAAACAATCAGTTTAGTATTTTGTGCAATACAGATGTTGCTCAAACAAATAAGCAACAATACGTCGCAAATACTATTTACAAGTTTCGAGTATGTGTGATAAGAAAAGGACTTTCTAATTAAAATAGTAGCGGGTAAATATTTCATACGTACAAGTATTAGTTAGAGATTATACTCTAAGTAACGATTGCAACATTAATAGCAGACCTAATTAATCAACTAATGAACAAATTAATGCTGCTTTTTTAGGACTTTCTGTAAAAATTGAAAAAATAGGATTCAGATTATTACCCGATTATTTGCGCATAGGTTCTTACATAATTCTGTCCGTAATTCTTGGTATATTCCTTAGTGAAATTTAAATAGGTCTCTTTAGCCAAACCATGTCTTCCAAGTATAATCAGGGAACGGCATTTTAGCTCCAGTGCTTCTTCATTCATTTGATCAAATTGAAAAATACAATTGGCTAATTTTAGTATAAAATCCGGTTCTGATTGCAAACTGGCTTTTGATGTATAGGAAATGATGATATTAATAACAAAGTCACTCACTGTCGCCTTACTATCATCCAACCAGGTATATTGCGCCTCTCTTAAAAAAGCACCTTTGTTGATTATGGCCAGCAATTCGCTCATATAATTTTTATCTATAGAGGTTGGTTTTTCATTGGCCAGCTTAAAAAATTGCTGGTAGTCCAGTTTTATAGAGTTGTTTAAAATTTCAAATCTCCATTTCCCTGTTTCTTTGGAAATACTAGTGGAACCTGCCTTTTCGAGGATTGATTTCAGTTTTACAATATTCACTGAAAAATTGTTCCTGGCATCTTTTATTGGTTTATCAACCCATATTGATTCAAATAGTTTATCCGAAGAAACGCCTTTGCCATCTTTAAAAGTATATATAAGTATCATTAGAAATATCTCCTTAAGAAGCGGGGTAAACTGCCGGGTGATATCGTTGCCTTCCTTATCAATTACTTCAAAATGACCAAAAAGAAAAATAGCAGATGATGTCCTTACATTTTCGTACAAACCATGACTTGATAAGGTGTCTTCAACCGACAATGATTGAAAAGCTGGTTCGGATGGTATAATAGGAACTGTTGTATCAATAACAGGTGGCTGATTTTGTTTTCGCCTTTTCTGAATAAGAAAAATAATTATTATCAATAAGACTGACGTAAACAAAAATGCAAAAAACCAATACATCGATTTGTTGCTGGCATCAATTGGTTGAGTTACAATTAGCCTGTTGGGTGGAAAGTCAATCGTAAATATCTTTATGCTAGTTGATTTATTCGCAGCACTTAATAAAGTTACGCCAACTAATTTTTTACTTGAGGGGCAATAATATAAATCAGCAAAAGATTCGATATCATGGAAAGAATATGGAATACTGTCGCCCAAAAACTCATATTCAGGTGAACTCAGGGAACCACGTATCAACTGCAGATGGGAATTAAACCTGTCTATAGGAAATATTAATCCATAAAATTGATTAGCTTTATCGTCAATAATGAGACTATTGGCAAAACAAAACTCTTTTTCTGGCTGTTTGAAATTATAAATGTGATTAAACTTACGGCTGCTAACACTATAAGTCATTAATTCAAAATTATATTTAGAAGTTACTCTCTGATCTCCCGATTTACTTCCATAACCACCAATAATATAAGCAATATCTTTTACCGTATTAGTGCCAAGAGCAGAAAGATAACGGGGCATGAAAAATGCACCGTTAGTTGGTAGAACTTCCCATGTATGATCCCGAAAACTATATCGTTGAACAAGATTTTTGTAATGAAGCATGCCATACCCACCAATGATATAAAGAGCGCTGTCAAAATCTGAAATAAACTTATTAGCATGCCAAAACTCTGTAAGTTTTGGATTTTCTGAGAAATTTAACTTCCAAGAATTTTCTACGGCATCATAGGCTGATACTGTTTTTTCGTCTATAAATAAATTATACAACTTATTAAATCTGTCATCGAAAATTGATTGATTACCTGCAGGTAAAGCCTGCCGGCTTTTTGAAAGTTTAGAGCCTAATAGTTGATTTGTTTTAAAAGAAAAATTATACAATGTGTCAACTGAAATAATATACAATATTTCATTTCTTTTATCAAACGCAACGCTAGGGGTAGCGGTGGTATGAAATGTTTGAAGCTGTTTCCAATTAAGATGTTGGGGCGCAATCCAAATGGGATTTTTTATATCTGAAAATTCTTTTACAACTATATCAAACGCCTTGTTACCGCTAGTCTCTGACAAAGGAAAAAAGTATTTTCTTTTTTTGTTTTGTGAAATAGCTATGTCCTTAATATACATGGGAGGAACATCAATAGTTTTATATAGTGGCAAGTTGCAAGTTCCAAAAAAAACTTTACAACAGGTTGAATTGGTAAAGTTTAGTTTGCTTTTAGTTACTAAATGATTATTCAGGAAAAAACTTAATTCCTTCTGAATTTTATCAAACCGAATTTCACAATGATTCCAATTGCCAAACAGGCTGGAAGAATCAATCTTAAAAGAATGAGAAAAAGATTCACCGATAACAAAATTAAAATTTCCAAATTTATCGACAGATACGATATCAATGTTTTGGTTATCAGTAGTAGTTATTCTTATTACATAACCAAAATAGGCATTAAGGCTAGGTACAAATTTAAGATCGAAACATATATCTGTGTCCTTGTTTAAACAAAGGAGTTCTTCAGGTATTAAATTGAGAGAAGTGCGTTTTTCAGGTATTGCTTCATGACTGGAAAATTGCAACCCATAAGACTGACTGTATAATTCAACAGAAAACAATAGCAAGACTGTCATTAAATAAATAAACTTCTTCATAGTCAACTTATTTAGCAATTATTTTATGCCTTACATGAATAGGGCCCTGGGTTCGCACTCGTGTGTCCCAAATAATAAAAGAAAGGGTTTCAAGCAATTTAAGAACTTTTAAATGATAGTAATATAATTAGAAATTACAACAAACAGACTACTATTTTAGCATTTTCTTAATCAAATTCATACGGATATATCTTTTAGAAAGTTCGTTGCTTAAAATATTTTTTATTAACTGCGAAAGACCCGGCCAGCTTCTGGACTAGGTTTTCTCCAAAAATGTATTAAAAGAGGTGAGACAATAGAAATATAAATCTATTTAAATCTTTTATTCTATTAATTATTGATAATTGAAAAGGTGTGGAATACCACTAGAAACAGTCACAAATTTAATCGAGGTATCTTTTTTTATTTATTATTTACCAAAAGGACTCACAAAATAAAAACCACCTACTTATAAACTTAAATGGTTAATTTTTATGTGATCAGCATTGCACTGCATTCTATCCAAATGTGAAGAGATTTGAAGGAGATCTACATTTTGGTGGAGGTGTTTGAGTAGTTCCTTTAAATAAAAAAACTAAGTATAGACACACTTTTTAGGATAAATATTAAAATTTTTACTATAACTTTTTTTCACTAGTGTCCGGTTAAATTAGGTTGATTTTCAATTGAATATGGTTTTGATCTTTGACATCTTGGTATAAAGGGTTTTCAAAAAGGCTTGGCAAACGAGTTTTATC
>Ga0136644_10000672_pt1 | contig 27172 bp, 25 predicted proteins | sample C_130820_EF_Meta_FD_94780 | JGI IMG/M metagenome (GOLD analysis project Ga0136644, IMG submission 94780) | Freshwater microbial communities from Lake Croche, Canada to study carbon cycling - C_130820_EF_MetaG (v2) (version 2) | ecosystem: Environmental > Aquatic > Freshwater > Lake | place...
AAGCACAATTAGGTGTTCGTTATATCTTCTAAGAGAATTACTTAAACCTATAAAAAAAGACCTCGAAAATTCGAGGTCTTTTTTTTGCCCAATTGTAAAATTTAATTCCTCCTCACTTCTTCACTTCTCACTTCTCACTTTTCACTTCTCACTTCTCACTTTCTTCCTCACTTCACACTTCTCACTTCTCATTCCTCACTTTCTTCCTCCTCTCTTCACTTCTTACTTAATCCCCCACCCCCATTTCAAAAACCCAGGAAAGGCTTGACCCCAAGTAATTACATCATGCTTTCCTTCTTCAATCAATTCGTAATGAATATGTTCATCGGTATAGCCCTTGGCTTTCAATTCTACTATCAAATCAAGGGTATCATCTATTGAATCAATAATCCCATTCTTATTTCTATCTGCAGTTTCATCCAGACTGCCGCATTCTAAATAAAAACGCAACCAAGGGTAGAAATCTGATTTCCTAACTTGTAAATGCATGAGCCTATCTTTTTCATCATCATAACCATCATCATAAGCTTTCTTTCTCCACCATAATGATCCACTAAATACACCAACCCTATTAAATTGATTGGGTTGGTTCCATACAAGGTCCAATGCACTAAGTGCACCTAAAGAAAATCCAGCAAAAGATTTGTCTTTAAAAGTGGGTATTTTCAATTCTTTTCTCAAAAAAGGAATAAGTTCATCAAATATAAATTTACCATATAAGCCAGCTTTTGCTCCCCTTCCACCAAAGTCTGGTGAATATGCGGTTCCATATTCCATTTTTCTATCAGGTCCACAGTGAATACCTACACAGATAACTGGTTCCACCTCACCAGATTCAATTAATTCATTTAAAATGCCATCAAAAGACATAGTAATTAGGTCCTGACCATCATTGACCAATAAAAGGCTGTAATGTGTAGACAGGTACAAGTTTTTGGGTAGATAAATATCAACATCAACACCTCTATCTAAATAGTCTGAATAAAGTTGGCAGTGTAGGGTCTCTATCCTACTTAGGCTGTGGGCAACTTGGTTTGTTGGCATGTTCAAAAATAAGGACTGCCCTGAATTTTTAGTTTAAAATATTTGTGTCAGAATCACTTCTTTCTAATTAATTAAAACCATGTTGTACAATTTGGCCGAGTTTCAGTAAATTGAATTTCTTAATTAAGAATCCCTAAAATTAAAGCGATGAAAAAAATAGGCGTGTTATTTGGTCAGGAACGAAGTTTTCCAATGGCTTTTGTAGAACGTGTTAATGAAAAGAAAATCCCAGGTATTACTGCCGAACCAGTTAGGATTGATAAAGTAATGCAAGGCGAGCCTAGTGAATATGCGGTTATTATAGATAGAATTAGCCAAGACGTGCCTTTTTATAGGGCTTACTTAAAAAATGCTGCCATTTGTGGAACTGCGGTAATCAATAATCCATTTTGGTGGAGTGCTGATGAAAAGTTCTTTAATAATTGTTTAGCAACTAAAATAAATGTGCCTGTTCCCAAAACGGTGATTTTACCTTCAAGGGAATTGCCTTCAGACACATCCGATCAGTCTTTTAGCAACCTCTCTTTTCCTTTAGATTGGGAGACCATTTTTAATTATGTAGGATTCCCTGCCTATATGAAACCATTTGCAGGCGGTGGTTGGAAGAATGTGTACCGATTAGAGGACAAGGATGACTTCTTTGAAAAACATGGTGAGACCGGACAATTGGTGATGTTGTTGCAAGAAGAAATTGTATTTGAAGAATACTATAGGTGTTATTGCATTGGTGGTAAACACGTAAGGATTATGAGTTATGAACCTAGAAATCCACATCATTTACGGTACGCTGCAAACTTTGCCCCATCTCCTGAAAAGTTAAAAATGATGGAAGAAATAGTTCTTAGGATTAATGCCTATTTGGGTTATGATTTTAATACCGTGGAACTAGCTTTGAGAGATGGAGTACCTTATGCCATTGACTTTTGCAATCCGGCGCCGGATGCAGATATTAAAAGTGTTGGACAAGCAAATTTTGATTGGGTTGTGGAAACATCCGCCAATTATGCCATTGAAAAAGCATTGGCTCAAGTTCCGGGGCAAGATAACCTTACCTGGGGTGAATATATCAAGAGAGGAGCTTCTAAATTAGATCTCTATCCTTAATCAAACCAATGAGATTGAACAAAATTTGCACAAGAATAAGGAGGTCAAATGGGTAATTTAAATTATAAACAATTCACCATTGGGGTGGAAGAAGAGTATATGGTGTTGGATCCCAATACCAAAGAATTGGCTAGTCATGAGCAAAAAATTGTGATAGAAGGTCAAAAACTCTTAAAAGACAAGGTAAAGGCAGAAATGCACCAAGCCGTTGTAGAAGTTGGTACCGATATCTGTCAGGATATTGATGAAGCTTTTAAAGATGTAGCCACTTTAAGAGGTACCATATCGGAAATTGCTGACAGTCTTGGTTTTTGGATGGGAGCTTCTGGCACACATCCTTTTAGTCATTGGGAAAGCCAGTTAATCACTGACCATGTTAGGTATAATCAGATAGTCAATGAATTACAGGAAGCTGCAAGGAGCAACCTCATTTTTGGACTTCATGTACATGTAGGCATGGAAGACCGTAAAATGGCTATCCATATAGCAAATACAGCCCGTTATTTTCTGCCCCATGTATATGCATTAAGTACTAATTCCCCTTTTTGGGAAGGAAGGGAAACAGGTTATAAATCTTTTAGAACAAAGGTTTTTGATAAATTCCCAAGAACAGGTATTCCTGATTTTTTTGAAAGCATAGAAGCCTATGAAAATTATGTAAACTTGCTAATTAAGACCAACTGTATAGACAATGCCAAGAAAATCTGGTGGGACCTGAGGGTACATCCTTTTTTCAATACGGTTGAATTTAGAATTTGTGATGTTCCTATGACCGTTCAGGAAACCATTACCATTGCTGCCTTATTTCAAGCAATCTGTGCTAAAATATACAAGCTACGTTCTAAGAACTTGAATTTTATGATCTACGAACGTGCCCTTATTACAGAAAATAAATGGAGGGCCAGTAGGTACGGAATTGATGGAACTTTAATTGATTTTGGTAAGGAAACGGAAGTTAATACTCGTTTACTTATCTATGAATTATTAGATTTTGTGGACGATGTGGTTGACGAATTAGGAAGTAGGCATATGATAGATAGAATAACCAGGATTTTTGAAAATGGCACAGGGGCAGACCGTCAATTGGCAGTTTTTCAACAAACCAATAGTTTGGTAAGTGTGGTTGACTATATACATGACCAGTTTTTAGCTATTTAAGTTCCTCATAATCAAAGATTAACAATCCTGAATGGCTTCATTCAGGATTTTTTGTTTTCCTTAGCTTGATAAAGTTCCTTTCAGGCAACATTTTTGTTTGAAAGGGTATCTTGTTATTGTTCTTAAAAAAAAACGCCGGTGACGGAAACCGAACTTATCAAAGGATGTATTAGGCAGGAGCCATCTTGCCAACGAATGCTATTTGAGCAATTCGGTGGTAAAATGATGTCTGTTTGTCTCAGATATGCCAATGATGCTATGGAAGCAGAAGACATTATGCAAGATGGCTTTATCAAAGTCTTCCAATACCTTCATCAATTTAAGTTTGAAGGGAGTTTTGAGGGTTGGATTAGAAGAATTATTGTCAATACCGCCATTAGACACTTAGAAAAAAAGAAAATACAATTCAAAGAAATAGATGAGAATGGGGGTTATGTTCCACAATTAGATCCGTATGCCTATGCGCATTTGGGTCAAGAAGATTTAATGAAGTTGATTAACCAATTACCAGAGGGCTATAAAGTAGTGTTCAACTTAAATGTGATTGAAGGATATAGTCATGACGAAATAGCGGAAATGCTTAAAATACAACCCGGCACCAGCCGCAGCCAACTGGTGAAGGCAAGAAAAATGCTGCAACAACAAATCATACAATTACAAAAAATTGCTGTATAATATGACAGATCAATCATTTGACAACTTCTTCAAGGAGAAGCTCAAAGACCATTCGGCGCCGGTGCCAAAGGGTCTATGGGAAAAAATAAACCCAGAAAAGGAGAAGAAACCCATGGGCTTTGTTCTTCCAAAACATACTGGAAAGGGATTGATGGTTGCTGCCGTAATTACAGGAGCCCTTGGTATTGCTTTGAACACCGGCAAAAGCAAGAACCAAGCATCCATTTCCATTCAACCAACACCAAATCAGATTTCAAATTCAATCAATCGCTTATCAGCCCCCATCATTACCCAAAAAGATAACAATACTGCAGTTTATACCAATCATGTTTCTGAAGACCAAATTTCACAGTCATCGCCAAATTTGGGAACTATCACTACCAACAGTATAAAGGGATCTGAGAATGCAGTGATCATTGGATTACAAACAGCTTCTCCTTCAAGTTTTTCAAACAGTGAGAAATATGAAAAACCAAAATTTGCCTTTAGCAATAATAAAGTAGATTCTGAATCTTTTATCCCTGATTATATTAGTAATCATGAAAATGGCAAGACCGTACCAATGTCAAATCAGTCTAATTTTAATCAATTGGGTATGGTGAACAAACAATTGTCTGCCAATGCCCATGATAAAAAAATGAAATCCATTATTATTTGTCCAACTATTAGAGGAAAATCCGCTTCATTTAATACAGATTGGGGAATGGAAATTTATGCTTCCCCTGATTATGCGTTTAAATCTGTGTCAAATGTAAATGCGTCTGCTCAATACTTGAATAGCAAAGACAGTAGTGAACAAATGCAATTTGGATATTCTGCAGGGATCCGATTGGTGAAACCATTAAATGACCATTTTCTACTAAAAACTGGATTGCAGTATGCTCAAATCAATCAGAAATTTGTTTACAAAAGCGAAAATGAAATAAAAGTAACAACGGTTATTACTGCTAGAACCATCATTCGTTCCCCTGGCGATACCATACAAGTAAGTGATACCAGTGTGTTACAAACCATTGGTTATAGTACCAAGAATGTCAAAAACAGGTATAGAAGCATTGATATACCATTAACCCTAGGGTATGAATTTGGCAATGATGACTTACGCGTTGGAATTAATGCAGGTGTCATTTTCAATATTTCGTCCTGGTATCAAGGAGAAATGTTAGACACAGCTTACCAACCAGTATCCATTAGTAAAGCAAGCAATTCCTTATTTAAGACCAATATTGGGATGGGTCTTTATAGTAGCATTAGTATTCAAAAACGGATTTCAGACAATACCCACTTATTTTTTGAACCCTATTTCAGATACAACCTGAAAAATATGACCAATGATTTGTCAGCTTATTCACAAAGGTTTCAGGTGGGTGGATTGGCCATTGGGCTTCGGTTTAACCTCAACAGATAGTCTAGGCAACAAAAAAACTAAATGATGTATCTCAATAATAATAACTGGATGAACATGAAAAAATTATCTTCCATTATTTCAATAGCCTTACTCCTTTTACTTGGTTCTTGCACCAAAGAAGGTTTGAATAATGATTTCAAGCCCTACATGAACAATGAATTAAATGATACTGCATGGGTTAAAACCCTTGGAAATACGGCCAATATTTTTTCTCTTGCAGACAGCATTTTCCAAAAAGATTTTTTTGCTGATTCCGTTGATTTGACTAGGGATCAAAATATTCAATTTGGAGATTCCCTTGAAATAGAATACAAAGCTAATTCCCTAACAACAGGAGCAGGATTATTACCAGATGGAAAGGCAAAATTTGAATTGATGAAAATTTTGAAAAAAGGAGATTTTATCAAAGCATTCAGACCCAATAGTAGCAATGGATTCCCATTAGAAACTGGAGGCGCTTTTTTTATCCGGATAACCAAAAATGGTAATGAATTGGTCTTAGCACCTGGCAATAGTATAAGAATCAAATGGTTTGATATAGAAGCACCTAAACTAAATATGCAAGCCTATTATGGAAAAGAAGGATTTCCTATTCCCAATGGAGCATTAGACTCTTCTCATAATTGGATTCCAGATTACGATACAAGTTGGTTAAAACCATGGGTTAAAATTTCTGGAAATGGGGAAAGAAAGGGTTATATACTTGAAGCTAAAAAATTAAGGTGGATAAGCGCCCAACATGCTCTGATTCCTAATACCAAGTTGACCAATATTTATAGCATTTTACCACCCAATTTTACCAATAAAAACACCCTTGTATTTTCTTTATTTGCCAATTCCAGAACAGTCTTATCCTTGAAAAGTGATTTTGCTTCAAGAAGCTTTACAGCTGGTAATATTCCCATGGGAACAAAAATGACCTTACTATCTATTTCAAAAATTCAAAATGATTACTATTTAGGAACCAAGCAAGTCAATGATGTTGGTACTATGGTTAATTATAGTTTTACACCCGAAAAGAAAACATTGGCACAAATATTGGGATACATAAACAGCTTATAGCGTTTAATATAAGAATCATCGGGGGATGATTGAAAGGGCTGCAATTTTGTAGCCCTTACTTTTTTTAATGGAAGACTTTTATTTGAAATCAAATAAAGTGGCTGTAAACAACGCCTTTTCTCTTTTCTTAAAAATCACGTCCCAGTCTCCTTTGTATCTTAGCACTGATGGAACCGTTAAACCATTAAACCTTGTCATTTCAATCTCCATACTTACGTCAAAATCATAGACTCCCGCTTTATAACTAAGGCTATAATTTCTACCCAAGACCTCTAGTGATTTTATATTAAACCAAGTGGTCATTTGATCAACCACTATTTGGTCCTTTTTTAAACCTTTTAACTCTTCCTTGGTTTCAATGATAAATACATAGGCCAATTCTTTGTGATACTCCACAATATCTAATCTATAGGTATAGTATTTTTGGGCATGGTCATCATAGAGATCCAATTTGTCTCCAATAAATGGAATTCCGGGTATCTTTTTTCCAGGATTGAAAAAAAGCATTTTTAATTGTTCCTTGTGTTTATCAAGACCAGATTTTCCAGATGATGACAATGACCTTCCTTGAACATAATTATTCTCTCCACAAATCTTACCCTTTGTAAAAAATAATCCTGCATACAATTCAGGCGTGAGGTAATTGAAATTTCCCTTTTTGTCATAAAAATCACCCGTGGTACTTTCTTCCAATATATCCATTGTTCTACATCCTTCAACCCTATTCTGTCTAGTCATACTGCTCAAAGAGGCTTTAATAGCCCCTTTTTTATCCATCATCTTAATATCATTATAAGAAGAAAACCCTAATATCCGTAGGTTTCTAAATGCCTTATAAAAGGTAGTATCATCTTTGATTGTAACCAATAAGCGTTTGTAGTCAAAATTATTTCTAACTACTACTTCGGCCAAAGTAAAGGGCTGCTTATCAATTAACACAGTAGTATCCTGCGCAATGGAGAATAGAGAAATCAGGAGCAAAGAAATACTTAAGAATTGCTTCATTTAGGGAATATCATTTTGTAATCAACCTTAATTTTCCCTTTATTAATATCGTTCAATTTACCCTGCAACAATTTCCTGCGCAGAGGCTTAATGTAATCAATAAATAATTTACCGTCTATATGATCATATTCGTGCAGGATAACTCTGGCAGTAATTCCATTAAAAGATTCGGTATGTTCTACAAACTGCTCGTCTAGGTATTGCAATACAACGGTTTCTTGACGATAAACGTCTTCCCTAATCTTAGGAATACTTAAACACCCTTCATTATAAGCCCACTCATCCCCTTCTAAATCAATAATATTGGCATTGATAAAGACTTTTTTGATACCTGGGCCATCGGGATACAAATCTAATTCGTCCTCTTCTAGGTTTTCAAAAATTTGCATACTGTCCATGACAAACAAACGAATATCACGGTTAATCTGTGGGGCAGCAAGCCCAACTCCATTACTGGCATACATGGTTTCCCACATATCTTCTATGAGTTTGTCCAATCCCGGAAAATCAGCCTCAATTTCTTTACACATTTTTCTAAGTACGGGAGCGCCATATGCTACTATGGGAAGAATCATCTAGTAAACTGTTTAGTGGCAGCAAAAATACCTTCAAAAGCCCCAACCAGCAAATTGTTCCCTAATTTATTGATTGTAAGTAGTCTTGAAGCATAATAGTGGCCGCTATTTGGTCAATATTCCCCTTAACCTGCCTATCTTTTTTCTTCATCCCCATTTCAACCATGGCTCGGGAGGCCATTTTAGAAGTAAAGCGTTCATCTACTTTCTTGAAAGGAATATGTGGAAATTCTTTTTGCAACCTTAAACAAGCAGCTTCAACCAAAGGTGTGGCATGGGTAGGAGAATCGTCTAAATTCAAGGGAGCGCCAATTAATATTAATACTACTGATTCTTTGGAAAAATAGGCTTTCAAATAAGTAAACAAGTCATGGGTAGCAACAGTGTCTAAAGCAGTAGCAATAATTTGCAGTGGGTCAGTGACCGCTAATCCCGTTCTTTTTCCACCATAATCAATACATAATATCCTAGCCATGCTTACAAATATAAGTCTACAATAACTAAGAGACCGAAAACCACACTTGCAATACCATTAGCCGTCATAAACGCAATATTTACACGGCTCAAATCATTGAATTTGACAATACTGTGCTGGTAAACCAACATTCCAATAAATACGGCTACACCAACCCAATATCCAGCATGAAAACCACCATACCAACCTGCAATTAAAACAGTAATGGCACTAAATAAGTGTAAAGCTTCTGAGACTTTTAAAGCTTTTTGAGCACCTAAGACGGAAGGAATAGATTGTAGCTGTTGCGATTGGTCAAAGTCAATATCCTGCATAGCATATATGATATCAAACCCACTAACCCAAAACAAAACAGTAAAAGAAAACAAGATGGGCAATAGGCTAAAATGGCCTGTTACTGCTAAATAAGCCCCAATTGGTGCCAATGACAAACCCAAACCCAATACCAAGTGACAAAGTGCTGTAAACCGTTTGGTATAGCTATAAAACAGGATTACAAACAAAGCCACAGGAGAAAGGAAAAAGCAAATGGGGTTAATGGTATATGTGGCAATGGTAAAAATGAGGCAATTGAATACAACAAACCTCAATGCACTATTTGGTGAAATAATGCCTTGGGGAATTTCTCTAATGGCAGTTCTTGGATTTTGGGCGTCAAAGCTTCGGTCTAAATAACGATTAAACGCCATGGCCGCACTTCTGGCTGTAACCATACAAACCAACACCAAGAAAAATTTTGCAGCAATTAATTGCCAAGTTTCATCAAATTGAATTCCCCATCCCAACCTGGCGTCTTCTTGCAAATTAATATTTGCCTTTGTAATGGCTAAGAAAAAACCAATCATCGCAAAGGGTAGGGCAAAAATGGTATGGGAAAATTTTACTAGGCTTAGGTATTTTTTTAGGGTAGTCATGTCTAAATTATTGCAGTATTGATCAAATTACAAATAGTTGTTTTCCGGAATTACAAATGTGCTAGCCTGGATTCTGTTAATTTCCAAAGTAGAATTCCTGCTGCTACCGAAATGTTTAAGGAATGCTTCATGCCCAATTGTGGAATTTCTATACAGCCATGTGATTGGGCCAATACTTCAGCATCAACGCCTTCTACCTCATTTCCAAAAACAACGGCTATTTTTTCTTCCCCTGAATCAAATTGCTCCAAAGAAATACTTCCTTCGGCTTGCTCAACCGAATAGATTTTATATCCGTGATCCTTTAGATCTTGCACCGCTTCTAAAGTGGTGGGATAATGCAGCCAACTAACCGTTTCCGTGGCGCCTAAGGCAGTTTTCTGGATATCTCTATGTGGTGGCTGCGGCGTATACCCACAAAGACAGATGGCTTCAATTCTAAAAGCATCTGAAGTTCTAAACACTGATCCCACATTGTGCATACTACGCACATTGTCCAAGACCACCACTAGCGGGTTTTTCTTGGCGTCTTTAAATGCCTGAACTGACATTCTTCCTAACTCATCCATGCTCCATTTACGCATGCTGCAAAGTTAAACCCATCTATTCATAAATTCGATATCTGTGTTTGAACAGTATTATATAACTTGTTTTCCATAAACAACTACCATGAGATACCAACATTTAATGGCTTGGGTGTTATTGAACGCCTGCTTATCCCCCGTTTTTGGTTTGGCCCAGGAAGAAAAAGTGGACCTGACCATGATGCAAAAAATTAGGGAAGAAGGTTTACAACACAGCAAGGTCATGGACATTGCCCTCCATTTGACTGATCTAAACGGGAACCGATTAACCAATTCTCCAGGCTTTTTAAAAGCCGCCAATTATGCCAAAGAAACCTTATCAAGTTGGGGTTTAACCAATGCAAGTTTAGATCCATGGGGGGAATTTGGAAAAGGTTGGGAATTGGAAAAATCCTATTTAGCCATGACGGCGCCTTTTTACAAACCCTTACTGGCCTATCCCAAAACTTGGACAATTGGCACTAGTGGTTCTAAATCGGCTAGTTTAGTTTTGGTAAATATTACAGACTCCGCATCAGTTCTAGCTTATAAAGGAAAACTGCGTGGCAAAATCATTGTTATAGACAAATTGGACCCCTATATCCATAGTTTTAAGGCTGATGCAAGCCGGTATTCAGAAGACGATTTGGCTAAAATGGCTATTGCAAAACCATTACCCCCAATAGATACTGCTACTGCAAGAAGAATGGCTAGTCAAAGACCTAGTGGATTTGGTGGTGCCCAAAGGGTTTTGAATCAATTAAAAGAAATGGCCAAAAAAGAAGGGGCTATTGCTATTTTAAGTACGGGTATCCGCAGTCATGATGGAACCATTTTTGCACAAGGTGGGGGTGCTTATAAAGCCACTGATCCTGAAAATTTCTTAGACATTGTTTTGGGTATTGAAGACTATAATACTTTATTGAGAATTGCGCGTTCAGGTGAAGTAGTTAAGCTGGATGTCGATGTTAAAACCAAATTCCAAACCAATAACACCCAAGGATTCAACGTAATTGCCGAAATTCCCGGTACTGATCCTAAATTAAAGGATGAGGTAGTTATGATTGGGGCCCACTTAGATTCTTGGCAAACTGGAACGGGTGCTACAGATAATGCATCAGGTTCTTCTGTGATGATGGAAGCCATTAGAATTCTTAAGACCATTGGCATACAAAACAAAAGAACCATTAGAATTGGTTTATGGAGTGGTGAAGAACAAGGATTATTGGGATCCAGAGGTTATGTAAAAAAGACATTTGCAAATCCAGCCAATATGCAATTACAACCCGCACACGCCAATTTTTCATCTTACTTCAATATTGATAATGGCACCGGAAAAATTAGGGGTATTTATTTGCAAGGCAATGAAGCCTGCAGAAATATTTTCACTTCTTGGTTGGCCCCTTTTAAAGACTTAGGAGCTACTACTGTAACTATTAGTAATACGGGTGGTACAGATCACCAAGCATTTGATGGTGTTGGTCTTCCAGGCTTTCAATTTATTCAAGACCCTATAGAATACGATACAAGAACCCACCATAGTAATATGGATGTTTATGACCATTTAATTGAAGCCGATTTAAAACAGATTGCAACTATTGTTGCTGCATTTGTTTACAATGCCGCTCAGCGTGATGAAAAACTTCCTAGAAAAGACCTTCCTAAGGCTAGAGGATTCTAAAATTAGTGAAGAGTGAAGAGTGAAGAGTGAAGAGTGATTTTTATGGTACTGGGCACTGTTTTTTAAACTGTGTAAGTGAGGGATAAGTTGGGGTGCACCCACAACTTATCCCTCATATTATTTAACTGAAACCTAGGCCAAGCTTAGGCTATCTATTTTACTAAGATGATTGTCCATTATTCACTCTTCACTTTTATCTCTTCACTTTCCTCCCCTTTCTTCACGCTTATCTCTTCCCTTTCTTCCTCCTCTCTTCACTCTTCACTCTTATCTCTTCACTTTCTTCCTCATTCCTCATTTCTCACTTCTCACTTTCTTCCTCCTCTCTTCACTTTTATCTTTTATCTCTTCACTTATTACTTCTTTTCCACATCCCGCAAGGGATAGTAGGGGCAAGACAACTAGAACCTATATTTGTTGCCCATGTCAAAAGCCGTTTCCGACACTCCATTAATGCAACAGCACCGGGCTATCAAGCAACAATATCCGGATGCAATTCTATTATTTAGAGTAGGCGATTTTTATGAAACTTTTGGAGAAGACGCCATTATAGCTGCAAAGGTTTTGGGTATTACCCTCACCAAAAGAAACAATGGTTCTGCATCTGCTAGTGAATTGGCAGGATTTCCACACCATGCACTAGATACTTATTTGCACAAATTGGTAAAAGCAGGTTATCGGGTTGCTATATGTGACCAATTAGAAGACCCTAAAACAGTTAAAGGAATTGTCAAAAGAGGAGTTACGGAATTGGTAACGCCGGGCATTGCAACTAATGACAAGTTACTAGACCAAAATACCAATAATTTCTTGGCTGCAATCCACTTGCAGGAAGACCAAATGGGGATTGCTTTTTTAGATATTTCTACAGGAGAATTTTTTGTTGCAGAGGGGAATGCTGATTATATGGATAAGCTTTTGCAAAGCTTAAAACCTGCTGAAGTCATTTTCCAAAAAAGTCACCAAAAACAATTTAAAGAATTGTTTGGACCAAAATTCTATACCTATCATTTAGATAGCTGGGTCTTTGAAGAAAACTTTGCTACAGAAAGCCTATTAAAACATTTTCAAACGCATTCCTTAAAAGGATTTGGTATTGAAAAAATGTCTTTTGGTATTATTGCAGCAGGTGCTATTCTGTATTATCTAAAACAAACAGAGCACCCACATCTTCAGCATATTAGCAGTATACAAAGAATGGAAAGGGATGACTTCTTGTGGATGGACCGTTTTACCATACGCAATCTGGAACTACTGCATAGTGGATATGAAAATGGTCATTCGCTGATTAAAGTCATGGACAATACCGTGAGCGCAATGGGTGCAAGACTTTTACACAGATGGATGCTCTTCCCGTTGAAAGACTTGCCAAAAATCAATGAGAGATTAGACGCTGTTGCTACTTGGATACTTGCTTCTGACTTAAGAAAATCCATATCAGACTGCATCAAAAGCTGTGGTGATATTGAACGTTTGGTGAGTAAGATTCCCTTAAAAAAAATATCGCCCCGCGAAGTATTGCAACTAGCAAAAGGATTGGAACAAATTAGCCTAATTCAAAAAGAGTGTATTGAGATATCCAATCCTTATTTGCAACAACTTACTCAAAAACTAGACCCATGCACTCCTGTAATGGAAAGAATTTTTAAAGAGATCAATGAAGCTGCTCCAACTGCGGCTAATAAGGGCAATGTATTTAAAACAGGGGTTCATGCAGAATTAGACGAACTTAGAAATATAGCTTCCGGAGGTAAAGAATTCCTAAACAATATTCAACAAAGAGAAGCAGAACTTACTGGAATTAGTTCGCTAAAAATACATTTCAATAATGTATTTGGTTATTATTTAGAAGTAACCAACTCTCAAAAAAGCAAGGTTCCTACTGAGTGGATTCGAAAGCAAACCTTAGCAAATGCAGAGCGATACATTACGCCAGAATTGAAAATCTATGAGGAAAAAATCATGGGTGCCGAAGACAAAATTTTGGCCATTGAATTAGAACGCTATGAACAGCTTTTGCAATTCTTGCAAACCTATATTGCGCCTATGCAAATCAATGGGCATCTACTGGCTCATCTAGATTGTTTAATCTGTTTTTCAGAAAACGCCATTCAAAACCAATACAAGAAACCTGACATGCACAGTGGTGCAATGTTAGATCTAAAAGACAGTAGGCATCCGGTCATTGAAAAAAATCTGTCTGCTGGAGAGTCTTATGTAAGTAATGACCTATTGCTTGATCCAAAAGGCGTGCAAGTGATTATTTTAACGGGGCCCAATATGAGTGGTAAAAGTGCTTTGCTAAGGCAAACTGCCCTCATTACTCTAATGGCCCATATGGGAAGTTTTGTTCCTGCATCCTCTGCCAAAATTCCGCTTACTGATAAGATTTTTACAAGAGTAGGTGCTAGTGACAATTTAAGTGGTGGAGAGTCTACGTTTATGGTTGAGATGAATGAAACCGCCAGTATCATCAATAATATTTCTGAAAGGAGTTTAATTATATTAGATGAAATAGGAAGGGGTACTTCTACCTATGACGGCATTTCTATTGCTTGGAGTATTGTGGAACATTTACATGGCTCTCAAGCTGCACCCAAGACCCTATTTGCTACGCATTATCATGAATTGAATGAATTAGAAGCCAAACTTCCACGGGTTAAAAACTATCATATTACCAATAAAGAATTGGGTAATAAAATTATTTTTTTACGCAAATTAGCGAAAGGTGGAAGCATACATAGTTTTGGGATACATGTTGCAAGAATGGCAGGGATGCCACCATCTTTAATAGCACGTGCCAATGAAATTTTGGAACAACTAGAAGAGAAACAGGTTGATGAGAAAAATGGAGACCTAAAGCCACGCATTCAAAGCAAACAGGATTTGGGCAATCAATTAAAAGATCTGGCTGGACCAAAAATACAATTGTCCATTTTTGATGCACATTCACAAACCTTTCAAGATATTCGCAAAAGGCTGGAAGAAACGGATATCAACCAATTAACTCCTGTAGAAGCTTTGATGAAGTTGAATGAGATTAAGAATATGCTTAAATAGAGGCTGATAATTTAGCTTCCAGATTTGCCTTAATAGGACTATGCCATTCTTCTTTTAAGATACTTAATACAATACTATTTCTTCTGCCCCCGGTTTGGTTGGGCATATGACTTCTGAGTACCCCCTCTACAGTACAACCAATACTTTTCAAGGCAGCAATACTTCTGACGTTTTGGTTATCAGCCCTAAATTCTACCCTTTCCATTCCAAGTGTTTCAAAAGCAAATGTCAAAAGTAAATATTTACAGTGCTTATTGAGCCCTGTTCCTTGAAATGCTTTTCCATACCAAGTGTATCCTAGTTGAAGCGTTTTAAAGGCTTGTTGAATATCATAAAATCTAGTACTGCCTGCATAAGTACTAGATTGCTTGTCAAATACCACAAAGGGGTAAGATTTTTCTGCTGTACGTTCTTCCAAAGCAATTTGAATATAATTATCCATCGATTCAGGAGAATTTATGGGCATTAAGGAATATTGCCAGATTTCTGGTTCCGAAATAGCAAAATGTTGCAAGTTTCTGCCATCAATTTTACGTAATGGTTGCAATAACACGCAATCGTTTTCTAATACAAACTCTTTGGAAAAATCCATTATAGTAATTTGACCTAAATCTACGCTTTCTAAAAGATTTTAATAAGCGAAGAATGCCTTTTTTTAAGTAACCTTGCAAGTAGAAATAACTAATTAATATTATGTGTGGAATTGTAGGTTATGTTGGTCATAGAGAAGCTTATCCCGTAGTTATCAAAGGATTAAAGCGTTTAGAATATAGGGGTTATGATAGTTCCGGAGTGGCATTAATTAATAATGGTCATTTGAATGTTTTTAAAAAACAAGGAAAGGTTGCTGAACTAGAAGAAGCAGTAATTGGAAAAGACCTTCATTCAAATATTGGTATTGGACACACCCGTTGGGCCACTCATGGGGTACCTTCTGATAGAAATGCACACCCCCATTTGTCCAATAGTGGTGAATTGGCTATGATTCACAATGGAATCATAGAAAACTATGCCCAAATTAAAAAAGAATTGATAGACCATGGCTATACATTTACCAGTGATACTGATACAGAGGTATTGCTGAATTTTATAGAAGACATTAAGAAAAATAATGAATGTAGTCTAGAAGAGGCATTAAGGATTGCCCTTAAAAGGATTGTTGGCGCTTATTGTATTTTGCTGATCTCCCAGGATGACCCCCAAACCATTATTGCTGCTAGAAAAGGAAGCCCGTTGGTTATAGGAATTGGAAAGGGTGAGCATTTCTTGGCAAGTGACGCCTCTCCTATTATAGAATATACCAAAGAAGTGGTCTATGTGAATGATTATGAGATTGCCATTGTTAGACCAGATGAATTGATTCTAAAAAACCTTGGTAATGAAAAGCAAACCCCTTTCATCACCAAACTTGACATGGAATTGGCCGCCATTGAAAAAGGGGGGTATGAACATTTCATGCTGAAAGAAATACACGAGCAACCCGATACCATTTTTGACTGTTTGCGTGGCCGATTACAACCAGAAAATGGAACCATTGTCATGGGTGGCGTAGAGAATCATATTGAAGCATTAAAAAATGCAAATAGAATTTTGATTGTGGCCTGTGGCACCAGCTGGCATGCTGGTTTATTGGCTGAATATCAAATTGAAGAATTGTGCCGGATTCCAGTAGAAGTGGAATATGCTTCAGAATTTAGGTATCGTAATCCCGTGATTCATCCAGGAGACGTAATCATTGCCATTTCACAAAGTGGAGAAACCGCCGATACTTTAGTGGCTTTGGAAAGTGCAAAAGCTAAGGGAGCATTCATTTTTGGTGTAGTCAATGTAGTAGGAAGTAGTATTGCTAGATTGAGTCATGCAGGCGCATACTCACACGCAGGTCCTGAAATTGGCGTAGCAAGTACAAAAGCATTCACGGGTCAATTGGCCGTATTAGCCATGATGGCATTGAAGATTGGATACGCCAAAGGAACCATTACCAAAGAAAGGTATTTGGGGCTAATGTTGGAATTGCAAGCTATTCCAGAAAAAGTCCGTGAAATACTCAAAGACACTTCTAATATTCAGCGCATTGCTGAAAAGTATAAAGATGCAAGAGACTTTTTATTCTTAGGCAGAGGGTACAATTTTCCCATTGCTTTGGAGGGTGCACTCAAACTAAAAGAGATCTCTTACATACATGCAGAAGGTTATCCTGCTGCAGAAATGAAGCACGGACCTATTGCCCTAGTTGATAAGGAACTACCAGTTGTATTTGTGGCTACAAAGGATTCTTATTATGAAAAGATTGTTTCTAACGTTCAAGAAATTAAAGCAAGAAGCGGTATGGTAATAGCTGTTGCAACAATTGGAGATGAAATTATTCCAAGCATGGCCGATGACACCATGTATGTTCCAGACGCAGACGAATTAATTGCCCCCTTATTGAGTGTTATTCCTATGCAATTGTTGAGTTATTACGTAGGTCTTGCTAAGGGATTGGACGTAGACAAACCTCGTAACCTTGCCAAAAGCGTAACCGTAGAATAAATTACTCACTCCTTCCCAAAAAGCCATTTGAATGTCCAAAAATATCATTTCAAAAACCGCTTTGAACGCATTGGGGTATGGGTTTATCCAAGCGCCCTACCTTCCTAAAGGAAAAGATGAATATTATTTGCGTAATATCCAAAACAGGAATGGGATCAATTATCGTCAACTAGATGCTTATGAAATTGAAGTTCTAGTTAGAAATAGAAATACCAGTGATGACTGGAACAAACTATTGGTCTCTGATGCTTTTAATCCCGAATTAGTAAAAAACTGTAAATTCTATGGACTGGTTAGAATTGGAAAACTAGAGCCATTTTGTTTGGAATTTAGTGATTTAAAAGTACCCGTTGGATTGTATAATTCTACCATTATCAGCTGCGATTTTGGAGACAATGTAGTCATTGATGGGGTTCATTATTTAGCACATTATATTATTGGTTCAGAAGTGATTATTACCAATGTAGATGAAATGGTCACTACTAACCACAGTAAGTTTGGAAATGGCATCTTAAAAGAAGGAGAAGAGGAAGATCTTCGCATTTGGATGGAAATCTGTAATGAGAATACAGGCAGAAAAGTATTGCCCTTTGTTGGTATGCTTCCTGGAGATGCTTATTTATGGAGCAAGTACAAGGATGATTCCATTTTACAAGAAAAATTCAAGCAATTAACTGCCAAGCAATTCAAACCCCATAGGGGCTATTATGGTAAGGTTGGTGACCGTACTGTTATCAAGAATACCAAAATTCTTAAAGACGTTTGGATTGGTACTGATGCTTACATAAAGGGCGCCAATAAACTCAAAAACCTAACCATCAATTCTGGTGAAGAAGGTAGAACCCAAATTGGTGAAGGTTGTGAAATTGTGAATGGAATCATTGGGTACGGTTGCAGATTATTCTATGGCATTAAAGCCGTGCGCTTTGTGATGGCTGATCATTCTCAACTAAAATATGGAGCGCGCTTGATCAACTCTTATTTGGGCCAAAATGCCACCATCTCTTGTTGCGAAGTTTTAAATTCTTTGATTTTTCCAGCGCACGAACAACACCATAATAATAGCTTTCTTTGTGCGGCACTTGTTATGGGACAAAGCAATATTGCAGCCGGAGCAACCATTGGATCAAACCATAATAGTAGGGGTGCAGATGGAGAAGTTATTTTAGGGAGGGGCTTTTGGCCAGGTCTTTGTGTAAGTTTAAAACACAATTCCAAATTTGCCAGTTTCACCATTCTATCTAAGGGAGACTATCCTGCCGAATTAAATATTCAAGTACCTTTTTCATTAGTAAGTAATGATGTTAGCAAGGATCATTTGATTGTCATGCCAGGGTATTGGTTTCTATATAATATGTATGCGCTTGCTAGAAATGCTTGGAAATATGTTGATAGAGATAAGCGAACTGAAAAGATTCAACAAATTGAATACGATTTCTTAGCTCCAGATACCATCAATGAAATTTTTACTGCTTTGCAATTGTTGGAAATTGCAACTGGAAAAGCTTACCACCATAAAATGCATCCTGGTAAAAGAATCAGTAAAGAAGAGACCGTTGCAATTGGCAAAAACTTATTAAAGACAGGAAACAAAATAGTAGACCAATTAGAAATTCTAGCAGCAGACTTTGAAAACAGTAAGCGTAAAGTAGTTTATACCAAAGTGCTAAAGTCATATAAAGTATTTGAAGAATTAATTGTCTTCTATGGCGTAAAAGCCATAATAGGCCTAATTAAACAAAATGGAATTGACAACTTTGATAGTTTGGTTCAAGCTATGCCAGCCAAAAGTTTGCGAAAACAGTGGATTAATTTAGGAGGTCAATTAATGCCTGAATCAGATTTATTGGTACTAAGAAAGAAAATTAATACAGATAAAATTAAAAGCTGGGACGAGATTCATGCTTATTATGAATCCATGGGTTTAAAATACACGGAACAAAAAAATGCCCATGCATTAGCCTGTTTGTCTGAATATTTGGGCATTGGCTTAAAGAAAATTACTCCTGAACAATTCAATGGTCTAATGGGTGCCGTTATTAGTACCAAAGAATGGATGACCAAAGGAATTTATGATTCAAAAGCCAAGGACTATGTGAATCCATATAGGAAAATGGTTTACGAAACAACCGCAGAAATGAATGCCGTGGTAGGTAAATTAGAAGATAATAGTTTTATCAAGGAGCAAGTAACTGACCTTAAAAGATTTAAAAGGGAAATCTCTGCCATTAAAAAAGCTTTTTCAAAATAAACAAGTATTACCAAAAAAAGAGGCTGCCCCTTTTGAGACAGCCTCTTGATTTTTCTAGGAGAATCTTTTGTACAGAAACTAAATTATAACCTAAGACCAACACCAAATTGGATTTGCTGGTTGGTCCATTTATCTTTTTGATCAATATCGTTGATATTTTTTAAGCCAATATTATATCGGCCATACAAACGCAAGGTCTTTAAATTCACTTGTAATCCTGCAACCATTCCAAAATCGCCATTGGCAAAAGCTTGTTGACCATTCTGCAACAAATTCTTGTCTTTGTTTAGCAAGATGCCAAATTGCGGTCCTGCATTCAAGGTTAGCATATTGCCAATATTATATCTAAGCAAAATAGGAATAGATAAATAATTCAAGGTAATATCTTTACTAGCATTGGGATTTAAAAGTGGCTGGTATATATTGGATAAACCAGTGCCATAAGTAGTCTTTGATTGGTTCCATAAGACTTCTGGTTGTATACCAAGCTTTTTGCTAAAATCAATTTCTGCAAATCCACCCAAGTGGTAAGAAAATGCAAAACCATCATTGAAGGAAACTCCTTCAACTTGGTTAAGATTGGCTCCACCTTTTATTCCTAAACGGAACCCACTTTGCGCATTTGCGCCAAAGCTGATGCTGGTTATGGCAATCAATGCCAAAAATAAATGCTTCATAGTATTGGTTTATTTAATAAAAGTATAGCCAAAGACGTGCCAAAAAAAAATGAAGCTGCCTAAAAAAAGATTTTATAGGAATTTTGTAAGAAATAACCTGTTTTGTTTAAATCAATTCTAGAACGGTAATTTCAGGCATTATCCCCACCCTACCCGGGTATCCAATAAAACCAAACCCTCTATTCACGTATAATTTTTGATTGCCAGCTTCATATAATCCTGCCCACTGTCTATACATCCATTGTACAGGACTCCATTTAAAATATGGATTTTCTAAGCCAAACTGCATTCCATGGGTATGGCCAGCAAGCATTAGGTCAATATCTGGATATTGGGTTTTAATTTCCGCATCCCAATGGCTTGGATCATGGCTTAAAAGAATTTTAAAAGCAATTTCTTCTGTACCTGGATGGGCCTGATTCATTTTCCCATATTTAGGGAATCGGCCCTTGGCCCCCCAGTTCTCAATTCCCAATATTGCTATCTTGTCAGTTTCCTTTTCTAGGAGCACGTGTTCATTCATGAGGAGCTTCCAACCCATTTGTGCGTGTACATTTTTCAAATCTTCCAAATTGGCTGCCTTGGCTTCCTTTGTTGGCCATGCCACATAGTCACCATAATCGTGGTTACCTAAAGTGCTAAATACCCCCATGGGTGCTTTGAGCCTACCAAAAATCGCTTGATACTCCTCCATTTCTTCTGCCCTGTCATTAACCAAGTCACCCGTAAATAAAATTAAATCCGCTTGTTCTTTTAGAATTAAATCAATGCCATGGTTTACCGCCTCTTTATTTTGAAAACTGCCACTGTGTATATCACTTATATGTACCAGCTTCATTCCTTTAAAAGCTTTTGGCAGGTTGTTAAAGGATAATTTAACCCTTCTAACTTGATAATTGTATTTATTTGTGAATCCATATAGCAGGGTTCCAAAAAGGGTTCCACCAATTCCCAAGCCAAGCCAACTAAGAAAAACAGAACGTGGAATACCATTGCCCTCACCCATAAAACGCGCGCCTGCTTGAGGTGCTAATCGGCTCATCATCCAAAAGCCACCCCTACGTAGATCGTCAACCATAAAAAATACGGAGCCCAAAAGCTTGGCAAAGAATAACCCAACTAGAATGGCAAAAACATAGTTTCTAAAAAATTTAGAGGTTTGTAAAGTTTGTATGTAAGGAAAAGACAATAAGAGTATTAGGGTAGCACCTGAAATGAGCCAATAAACCAAATGAATGGTAAATCGCATTTTTTCAGCGGACTGTTGGGTAACTGTTTTCAAAGCTTGAAACACATAAAAATCCAACAAAAGCATTACAAAGGCAATGATCCACCAAGTACTCGCATTTCTCATAGTTATTAATTTTCAGGGAAGACGTTTCTGTTTAGTTTTTATTGTAATAACACAGAATTTGGGTAAAAATAACCATTTCAGCACCCCAGATTTGGAATATAACAGAGACAATAGAATATTGTTTCGCGGGATGTAGGCTAAAGTGTATTTTTGGCATCCCACAAAACAGCTATTGATGAAACTCACTTATTTTGGACATTCCTGCTTCCAAGTTGAAATAAAAGGAAAAAAAGTTCTTTTTGACCCTTTTATTAGTTTTAATGAACTAGCCAAAGGGGTTGATGTAAACGCCATTGAGGCAGATTATATTTTTCTTTCACACGGTCACGCTGATCATATTGCAGATGCCATTAGTATTGCCAAAAGAACAGGTGCTAAAACAGTGGCCAATTGGGAAATTCACGAATGGCTAAACAAACAAGGTATTTCCAATACCCATCCAATGAATACAGGTGGAAAATGGGTTTTTGAATTTGGTACTGTAAAAGCAGTTGTTGCACAACATAGTAGTGGATTGCCCGATGGATCTTATGGTGGCAATCCTTTGGGATTTCTCTTTTTAACAGATGAGGGAAATTTTTACTACAGTGGCGATACAGGTTTAACCCTAGACATGCAATTGATTCCAAAATGGGCTAAATTAGATTTTGTCTTTCTCCCAATTGGAGACAATTTTACCATGGATGTGGCTGATGCCTTGATTTGCGCAGACTTTATTCAGTGCAATCAAGTGATTGGAATGCATTATGATACCTTTGGATTTATAAAAATTGACCACGAATCAGCAATTGGGGCTTTTAGAAGCGCCGGCAAAAGCTTATTATTGCCACCAATCGGCAGTAGCTTGGACATTTGAAACCAGATTTGATTAATAACCTGTCTGTACAATCAGACAAATGGAGGAAAATATGGCAATAATCATTGGCGTAGCCAATCAAAAAGGAGGGGTGGGGAAAACTACCACCGCCATTAATGTAGCAGCAAGTTTGGCCGTACTGGAATACCGCACCCTTTTGGTAGATGCGGATCCACAGGCCAATAGTACCACTGGCGTGGGATTTGACTTGCACAATATCACTAGCAGCCTTTATGATTGCATGGTAAATAACACTATTGCCACAGACGTGATTTTGAAAAGTGACGTTCCCAATCTAGACTTAATGCCATCTCATATAGATTTGGTAGGTGCTGAAATAGAAATGATCAATTACCCCAATCGTGAAAATGTGATGAAGGGAATTCTTGATCAGGTTAGAGAAAAATACGATTTTATTATCATTGACTGTTCTCCTTCTCTAGGTTTAATTACCGTAAACTCACTGGTAGCATCAGACAGCGTAATTGTACCAGTTCAGTGTGAATTCTTTGCCTTGGAAGGTTTGGGTAAACTATTGAATACCATTAAAATTGTGCAAAATAGACTTAATCCAGAATTGAAGATTGAAGGCATTTTGATGACCATGTATGATGGCCGTTTACGTTTGTGTAATCAAGTTGTTAGTGAGGTAAGAAGGCATTTTGACGATATGGTTTTTTCAACCATCATCCATAGAAATACCAGACTTAGTGAAGCCCCAAGTGTAGGTAAACCAGTTATTCTTTATGACGCAGAAAGTAAGGGTGCGGTTAATTACCTAAATCTTGCAAAAGAAATTTTACAAAATAATGGGCTCACAAAAATGAGTAACGAAGAAAGAATCATTGAATAGTTCCAAAAAGCCAATATGAGCACACCCAAAATGAACAAGGATCTTCTAGGTAAGGGGATTCGGTCCTTATTACAAAATATTGACGCGGATCTAAAAACCACGGAAGGCAATTTAAAAACCAATGTAGTGGAAGAAGCTACTGGGACCAATAGATTGGCCATAACTGAGATTGTCATTAATCCCAAACAACCTAGAAGAGATTTTGACGAAACTGCTTTGAATGAGCTTGCTGCTTCTATTAAACTACACGATATAATCCAACCATTGACCGTTTCAAAATTGGCCGGTGGTAAATACCAATTGATTGCTGGAGAACGCAGGTTCCGCGCGTCTAAAATTGCAGGGCTAAAAGATGTTCCAGTTTATATTAGACAAGCAAATGATCAACAATTGCTTGAACTGGCCTTGTTGGAGAACCTGCAAAGAGAGAACTTAAATGCAGTAGAAATAGCTTTGAGTTATAAGCGCATGATGGAAGAACTCAGCTACACCCAAGAACAGGTGGCAGAGCGCATGGGTAAAGAAAGAAGTACGGTTACTAATTATATACGCTTGTTAAAATTGCCTCCTGATATACAATTGGCCGTTCGCAATGGATCTTTAAGCATGGGACACGCACGTGCTTTAGTAAATATTGACACCATAGACAAACAATTGTTTGTGTTCAAAGAGATCAGCGCTAAAAGTTTGAACGTTAGACAAACGGAAGAATTGGTTCGCAAAATGTATAAGGCAGACAAACAGGGAGCTGTTAAACCTTCTGTAAAAAATGAGTTGCCCCCTGCGTACAGAAAAATAGAGGATAATTTAGCATCGCATTTTGGAACCAAAGTCCGGATGGCGCATAACAAAAAAGGCTATGGCAGCATTAGTATTGAATATTATTCATTAGAAGAATTGAATAAAATTCTAGATGCAATGCATGTTACCGTTAGTTAATCCTACATGAATCCATATAGAATTCTCATATTGTTCTTGGTAGCTTTTTTACTGAACCAAGAGTCTGGCGCGCAAACAGACAGCAGTTCAAAAACTGTTGTAAAAAGCAATGCCATGAAACCGGTTGCGGATACTATCCAACTGTATAAAAAAGACAGTGTGGTAAAGCATGACCCAAGAAAAGCTACCAGAAGGTCTGCCATAATTCCCGGATGGGGACAGGCTTATAACCGTGAGTATTGGAAGATTCCATTGGTATACGGAGCCATCGCAATTCCAACTGTCCTGTTTATCTACAATAATGATTGGTATAAAAAAACCAAATTTGCCTATGAAGCTAGGTATAAGGCACAGTACGATAAAGACAGTTCAGACCTTGCAGCTATAGACCCGGATTTAAAAAACTTAAGTATCACCTCTCTTCAGACCTATCGGAATAGTTTTAGAAGGGACCGTGATTATAGCATTTTGTTTTTCTTATTGGCATGGGGGCTTAATGTAGTTGACGCTACCGTATTTGGCCACTTGAAAGATTTTGACGTGAGCAACAACCTAAGTATGAATTTAAAACCGCAATTCAATCCCAACACAAAAAGTTCTGGTTTGATGGTCACATTCCATCCAAAAAAACCAGAAAAAAAGCTTTATGAAATAAGATAGCATTGCTTATACCATTATTATGAATATTGCACTAATTGGATATGGCAAAATGGGCAAGGCCATAGAACAAATTGCCCTTTCAAAAGGACATCAGGTTGTTTTAAAAATAGACATCAATAATGCGGCTGATTTTAATGCAGCAAATTTGGCCAAGGCCGATGTGGCTATTGAATTCACAGGCCCACACAGTGCTTTTGACAATGTGATGAAATGTATAGAATGGGGAATTCCAGTTGTTTGTGGATCAACAGGTTGGTTGGACAAATGGGAAACAGTAAAAGCCAGTTGCACCCAATATAGTGGTGCCCTAGTTTATGCAAGCAATTATAGTATTGGTGTGAATTTGTTTTTTGAATTGAACAAGAACTTAGCTGCTTTAATGGATTCACATACTGAATACAATGTGCTGATGGAAGAAATACATCATACTGAAAAAAAGGATGCGCCCAGTGGTACTGCCATTACTTTGGCAGAGCAGGTATTGGCAGCCATTGGAAGGAAAAAGCAATGGGTAAATGAGACAACAAATGCAGCCGACGAGCTTGAAATTATTTCTAAAAGAATTGACCCAGCCCCTGGAACACATACTATAAAATATACTTCAAGTGTTGACGATATTGAAATCACCCATACCGCGCACAACAGAATTGGATTTGCTGGGGGTGCTGTTTTGGCCGCCGAATTTTTAAATGGGAAAAAAGGTATTTACAACATGAAAGATGTATTGGGCTTATAATGCAATTTTAAACCTATAAATGAAAAGCCATGCAATCAACACTGCATGGCTTTTCATTTATAGAATCATCATTAGATTTTAAAAAATCCCATTTATATTTTAAAGGAAAATCCCAATTTTATATTAAAGGCTCTAGAAGCATCAACTGCAGGAATAGGTTGGTTCCAACCCGTTTGTGTTGCCTGAAGTTCTAATCCAAATAAACGGATACCTGCACCATATTCATATATTAGGCTATTGGCAGATAGTCCAGAATTGGAATAGGTAGTTTTGGCATTACCTAGGTTTCCCAACAAGAAGATTCTACCCAAGAATACATATTGTCTAATTCCAGCCTTAATGGTGGTCATTTTCAGGTTACCCGCAGCGTTGCTATTGGTATTATTAAAGGTTTGGTATCCCAAAGTGCCTACTAACATAGTAGACCCAAGACCCAATCCACCGCCAGCTTCACCGCCAAAACCTGGTTTGTACGCATCTTTAAAACTGCTATTGGTGGGCGTTGCGTAATTCAAGTTGGCAAAGATTTGAGCATGTGGCAATTTGAATTGTGCCGAGGATTTTCCACCCACAAAAATCATTACCAAAACCATCAAGATATACTTTGTATTTTTGTACATAATTTTAATTTGTGTAAAGAAACTGAAAATCTTTAAATTAACGCTCAAATTAACGGTTGCCAATCCATAAAACATGCTATCCAAAAAAACACAATATGCGTTTAAAGCGCTTACCTATTTGGCAGAACAGGAAAAAGACCTCCCCGTACTTATAGCCGAAATCTCTAAAAAGAAAAAGATTCCACTTAAATTTTTAGAAAATATCTTACTTGAATTGCGTAAAGCTGGTATGCTAGAAAGTAAAAAGGGAAAAGGTGGTGGCTATTTTCTAAAACTGGATCCCAACAAAATTCCCCTGTCAAAAGTAATGCGATTGATTGAAGGCCCCATTGCTTTACTACCTTGTGTAAGTTTAAATTTTTATAAAAAATGCAAGGACTGTGATGAAAAAAATTGCGGACTAAACCATGTTATGATTGAAGTCCGCGACAATATGTTGCAAATTTTAGAAAATAAAACCGTAGCTGATTTGACTGGTAAATAATCCCATTCCTTGTAGGGTTCTATATTGTTCCCTTTGGAGTTTTTGCTATTTTTAGGAGTCAAAAGCTTTCTCCAATATAACTGCCTTTAAAAAACAAAAGTTCAGATCTACTTACATTTAAATCACTAATTATGCTTGTGTTTTATCCCTTAAAATAATTGTTCCAAGGGCTGGCCTTATAGGCCTATTTCTTTAAAATGGTTTCCAATCTTACTATTGACAGACTCCTAACTTTCTTCCTCCTCTCTTCACGCTTATCTTAATCTTTTATCTTTTATCTCTTCACTACCCTCTTCTTCAACTTCTCACTTTTCACTTCTCACTTCTCACTCCTCACTTTCCATCCTCTCTTCACCCTTATCTTTTATCCCTTCACTACCCTCTTCTTCCACTTCTCACTTCTCACTTCTCACTTCTCACTTCTCACTTCTCACTTCCCCTCCTCTCTTCACCCTTATCTTTTATCCCTTCACTTTGAGAATCTGA
>Ga0136644_10000673_pt1 | contig 27161 bp, 27 predicted proteins | sample C_130820_EF_Meta_FD_94780 | JGI IMG/M metagenome (GOLD analysis project Ga0136644, IMG submission 94780) | Freshwater microbial communities from Lake Croche, Canada to study carbon cycling - C_130820_EF_MetaG (v2) (version 2) | ecosystem: Environmental > Aquatic > Freshwater > Lake | place...
GATTCGATCAAGTTATTCCGGCAACGGCAAGTGCAGGAGGAACACGTTGGTTTGAGGATTATCAAGCAACTGTTACGTGGCACAACGCAGGTAGAACTGATGCCTATACTCTTTCCCCATGGGACCGTACCCTTGTTCTAGATGCTGACTATGTGGTGGCCAGTGATCAGTTAAAGGCAGTATTAAACAGCGACCAAGACTTTTTAGCACATGCTCATGCATACGACATTACCGGCACAAACAATTTTGCAGGACTCAACGACTACGGGGAATACCACATGCCCATGAGCTGGGCAACAGTGATGATGTTTCGAAAGAGTTCTCATGCTCGATTGATATTTGACTGCATGCAAATGATTCGAGACAACTGGCGGCATTATAAAGACCTATACCGAATAGTGAGTTCAACTTATCGCAATGATTACGCACTGAGCATAGCCCTTGGTATTGTGAATGGACAAACACTAGAGTATAAATCAATACCCTGGAGTCTGGCCAGTGTCACACCCGAACATGTACTAACCAGAACCAGCAAAGATTGTTATAGAATAGATTATGTTGATCATGAAAAACGACCACGTTGGACTAACATACGCAATCAAGACTTTCATGCCATGGGTAAACAGCATCTGGAGAAAATAATTGAAGCCCATTGAAGAGCAAGGCTATCTAATAGTAGCAACCAATACTGCCGACACAGACTATGTGGATTGCAGTCGTGTGCTGGCCAAGACCATCAAGTACTGGCACCCCAGTGCTCGAATCTGTCTGCTCACCAACGACAAAATCAAACCGGATCATTTGTTTGATCATGTGCGTGAGTTTTCTTTTCCCATTGATGTGGCCAATCCCTATGCCAACGACTGGCAGGTGTTTGACGCCACACCATTCCGTGAAACAATCAAACTAGAAGCAGACATGCTGATCACCAGTCCGATTGACAATTGGTGGAATCTATTGCGCCACCGTGATGTTGTGGTATCCACAGGCTGTAGAGACTGGAAAGATCGTCGAGCCAGTGCCAGACATTACAGACAAGTGTTTGATGCCAACAACCTGCCAGATGTGTACAATGCCATTACCTATTGGCGCTTGAGTAAAACAGCACAAGAGTTCTTTGCTACTGTGCGCACAATATTTGAAAACTGGCCACACTATCGTGCCATGTTAAAGTTTCCCGAAGCGGCACCGTCAACTGATGTGGTGTATGCCATGGCAGCCATAATTCAGGGTCCTGAAACATGCACCATGCCATTTGCCAGTTACCCCACAATTGTACACATGAAACGTCACATCATTGCTGCCAAGCGCGATCCCTGGGTAGACGAAATGATTTGCGAATACCGTGACTATGAACTGCGAGTCAATACCGTGATGCAACGTGGTGCGTTTCACTACAACGTAAAGAATTGGCGCCATGAACCCTGAAGAATTTTGGGCTATTCTGCATGCCATGCCCGAACCACTGCCAATATTCTGGCGATTGTATTACAACGAAGCAGGCGAGCCAATAACTTATAGCATGGAAGACATGCCCGGTACATACATTGATGTTGATGCTGAGACCTACGCTCTAGCGTCATTAAATGTTAGGGTGAAAAACGGGCAACTGATTAAATTACAACAGGCCGTACGCAGGCTTGCACCCACAGATACAGGAACACCTTGCCATCCTGACAATGTGGCCATAGTGGTGGCTGAAACTGAATCACATCAACGCTGGAGTATGAAAACTTATGAATCCTATTGACATAGCAGACCTAGACTGCATTTATCTAAGTTATGATGAACCTGAAAAAGAAGAGTACTGGGTCAAGATTAAGAACATGGTGCCTTGGGCCAAGCGAGTGGATGGTGTACTAGGAAGCGATGCGGCACATAAAGCGGCAGCCCGGGCGTCTGAGTCTGAGCGATTTATCCTCATTGATGGCGACAATGTCCCCGACCCGGCGTTTTTTAACCAAACGCTGGATTTTCCTACACCTGAATATGAAAAGGCTGTGTTCCGATGGCGGGCTCGCAACCATGTCAATGGGCTCATGTATGGCAATGGTGGCCTTAGTTCATGGACACGAGAATATGTCATGAACATGCGCACACATGAAAACACAGACGGACGTGACGAAACTGTAGTGGAGTTTTGCTTTGATCCACTATATTGGGCCATGCATGACTGCTACTCAACAACATATCCCAATCAGTCGCCATTTCATGCCTGGCGTGCCGGTTTTCGTGAAGGTGTCAAGATGTGCCTAAATCAAGGTGCCAAGCCCAGTATCCAAGACTTTAAAAAGCGTGTGCATCAACGTAACCTGGATCATTTGACCATATGGCACAATGTGGGCGCAGATGCCGAGCATGGCACATGGTGCATTGCTGGATCAAGAATGGGCACCTACATGACCATGCTGACCAATGCAGATCATATCATGGTACAGGACTTTGAACGCCTGCGTGAATTGTGGGACACAGTAAAGGATAGTGATCCACGCCTGTTGGCCAATAGAGTAGCAGAAGAACTAGGTACCACACTGGACTTGCCCTTGGCCATGCTAGAAGCAGAACAAAGCCGATTCTTCAAACATCACTACCGATCAAACTTCGCAAACCGTGGTATCATGACAAGAGAAATTGATATTATTCGTCAGCAAGAAGGTTGGTAATTTTATTGGCCAATCTCTGATGAGTTTTTGGCCCATAGTGAAATCCGTCCCGTGCAAAGTCCAACTGTGGTAATGGTGTGATTATATATGTATCTAGCTCTGTGTAGTCAACTGGTTGGTTGTGCCAATTAGGTATAAAACTATGCACCAATTTCGTATCACCAGCCAGGCCCTGTATTGTTCGAAAGTTTGCAAACCAATTTTGATAATTTTCTTCTGAAGAGTATAACGGTTCACATTCGGTACGCTCATCATCGTGCCAGTCTGGTTGTGGTCGTTCTCTGCGATGACTGAATGTATAATGTATTACAACAGCCCTGGGTTGAAACAATTGTAACAGTTGTTGAAGTTTTCTTGCTATCCAATCGTTACTGGCACCGTTTAGACTGAAGTTAAGTACCTGATGCGATAGTTGTTGTTCTAATAGGTCTGTATAACGATCCTCGACGTTGTTTCCCAGGCCCAGAGTAAAACTATCGCCGATTACCAAGATTGCATTGTGTTTAAATTTATCAACAGAATGTGTTCTAAATCCAACTTGATTGAATTGGTAATGCACAGCAGGGTGCTGATCAAACAGTGATCGGTTGAAACAATGAGCCCGACTGTCTAACCCAAGGGAGTCAGTCTGTAAGTCAGCATAAAAAGGAATTGCTATATGTTTTTGGACAAAATCTATGTACATAAATATTTTTTACAATGAATGTTTTAATACTTACTCCTGATCGCGTGGGGTCAACTTTATTGCAACGATTGATCACAATCTATGCAACTATAAACGAAAATTATAATCCGTTGACTATCAATTTACACGAGTTGACCAACGGATTGGTTGCGTACGAGCATGCAACATTCAAGCAAAGTGTACTGGGTAAAAAAGAAGGCGGCTGGGGATATCACCAAACACTACAAACTGTCGCAGGACTAGTTGACAAATGTGGGCACGACGTGGTAAGTCGACTGGCACATTACCATATAAAAAATCGCCAAGACCCAACCAAAGATCAGTTGGCATTTTATCGATATCTAAATGAAAATTTTTACATTATTGCGGCCCGTCGGGAAAATCTATTTGAACATGCCATGAGTTGGTGTATTGCTGTAGAGTCCAAAAAGTTAAATGTTTACTCGTTTGAAGAAAAATACAAAACCTACAACAATATCTTAAAAAACCCAGTTACTGTGCAGGCCGAAATGGTTGAAAAGTATTTGAATCAATATAGAGAATACATGGACTGGGTGGATGCCCATTTTCAAGTGAACAGTTATTTTGAATACGAACGAGACTTGGCCAACATAGAACAATACATATTGAATTTGCGAGTGTTTCAACAGCACAAAAATTCCTTGACCTGGGCAGACCGATGGGACATTTCCTGGACCAATTGGAACCGCATGCACTACCTGTTGAGTCTAGTGCCCTTTGATCATGAATTTTCACCAGAAGAGACCCAGTTCATGGCTGACAATATTGATCTGTATACCAAGTGTAGAGTTGACATACAAGATTTGCAGGACTTGGGAGTACTAGTGTCTGGGGTGCCTATTAAACTACACACCTTGCACCAAAAAACGCAACTGATTGCCAATGCGCCTGAATGCTTGTTGAGTTATAACAAATGGACACAACAAAATCCCACATCTTATGCTGTGCCCTATACTCCGGAACACATGACACAAGTGGCTCAGTTAGAACACAGCGTCTGGACACACGGACACGGTAATCGATTAAGTCATCATGACATAAGTGAACAAAAGTTACTGAGTAGTGATCTTAAAGGATTTGAATGATTATTGCATTTTATCCGGGTGCCGGCGGCAACAGATATCTACAACGGCTGTTGGGCAATGACTGGACACAACCACACACAAGTTATGACCGAATCAATACCACACAACAATACCAGCATCGGTATCTATTAGAAGATAATATAACACACAACAATTCCCAACACATACTGACACATTGCATGAATAGCCAAAAGATACAGCAGACATTTCCCGGTCATTCCGTTGTGTTTATTAACAGCGACCTACAGGCAAGTTTGCAAAGAGAATGGGCACTGCACGGACATCAACGATTCCTGGATCAAACCCAAAAGAACTCAGTGTCAAGACTTGAGCACTATCAGGCTTTTCGAGCCCCCGGTTGGCCTGATATTGATAACGAAGATCAAATTGATCAATTGCCCGTAAACATTAAACAAGAAGTCCAAATCGATTATGCCAAAGTAATCAACAATACAATTGACACAGTGCCCGGCATACTAGCCCAATTAACACACAACACAATTGACAAAATTAATTCAGCATATGAAATCATTCAATGGCATCTGGATTATTATAATCAATACCCTGTGGACTTTGCTGGTGCTGAACAGGTGATTGATATAGATGCTGACAACAATGAGTTTGGTGCGCTGATGCAAACAGAACTTGATAGATACCAAAGCGAAATATTCAACCAGGTATGGGACACAGTCAATGAGCAATAAAAGCGTGTTTATGGGATCAGCAGAGAAAATGAAAGACAAACTGGGCCCGGCCCTGTGCCTGGCCAAATGGAAACAGGTCTCTCTGCACCTGCCCACAGGACTCAATAACTCATGCTATCATCCGCCCTTGCACGAAATTTCTCCCCAGGAACTTGCACTCAATCCCTCGGCACTGCATAATACCGAATACAAAAAAGCACAGCGTAAAATAATGCTGAAGCAACAGCGTCCTAGTGAATGTTCCTATTGCTGGAACATGGAAGATCAGGGCAAGTTAAGTGATAGACATTATAGGTCGGGAGAACCTTGGGCCGCAGTGGACTTTGAACAAATAAAAAACAGCACAGGAGACGAAGATGTTGTCCCTAGTTATGTGGAAGTCAATTTCAATCATGCTTGTAATCTCAAGTGTAGTTATTGTAGTCCCCAGTTTAGTAGCAGTTGGCAAGCAGAAGTCGATAAGTTTGGCGGATATCCGACTAGTCGCGTTCATAACGATCCTAGTCATTTTACCGGACGTAATCGCCCTATTCCAACTCGCGAATCCAACCCCTATGTAGAAGCATTTTGGGCATGGTGGCCCACGCTGTATCCAGAACTAGAACACTTCCGCATGACCGGTGGTGAGCCATTAATGGATCGAAACACCTACAGAGTGTTTGATCATGTGATTGAGAATCCTTCAAAGAAACTGCATCTAAATGTTACATCAAACTTCTCAGTAGAAGAGTCATTGTTTCAAAAGTACATGAACGCAGTGCAAACCATTTGCGATGGACGCATAGAACACTTCATGCAGTATGTGAGTCTAGACGGCTGGGGCACTCAAGCCGAATACATGCGACATGGTATGGCATTTGATCTGGTGTGGAACAGGGTTAATCAATACCTAACTGAAGTTCCCTCTTACAACAGTCTAACATTTATCATCACAATGAACAATCTCGGTGTGAGCAGTTTACAACATCTGCTGGAAGGCATACTAGAACTGCGCCAACAGCACTCTAAAACCTATCAACGTGTGTGGTTTGACACACCGGTATTGAGACAACCTGCTTGGCAAAGCCTACAGATCCTGCCCGAAAGTTATGCTCAACGACTGGAAAGCATTAGAGACTGGATGAGTGAACATGTGACCACTGAATCGGATCCTTACAATGGATTCAAAGACTACGAAATAGCGCGACTAGATCGGGACATTGCCTGGATGCGATCAGCACAGGCACAGGATCACAGCACGGCACAAGCAGACTTTTATCGTTTCTTTAGTGAACACGATCGACGTAGAGGCACAGACTTCTTGACAACTTTTCCAGAAATGCGAGCCTGGTGGGCTGAATGTGAGTATCACTCTAGATCATGAAACTGTATGTTGATCATTACTGTGAGATTGCCAACATGTTGGTGCCTTGGACCACTCAAGAGTTCTACGACTTTAAAAATCTTGCAACTGAACCTGGTGCAACCTATGTTGTAGGGCGAGTGCAATTACGGGACAATGCTCAACAGATCCGACACATAGTTACTGAACGAACTGCCAGAGTGATCTTTTCAAATCCTGCTGAAGGATCTGAAACATTCATACAACACCTGCGCCTGTATGGTGTGGAAGATCTGGTCCTGTCCGGCCTGCTACCTGTTGTGACAGGAGGTGCTGTACCTGATGCCTATCCTCACATGTTGTATGAACACTTTTTGACACAGCCATTTAGATACGAGGAGAACTGTGCGGCCGCGTCACGTGTGGATGAAATATTCCAAAAGAAACACAAGCCCTACAAGTTTCTTTTTTTAAATGGACGTTCAAGACCACATCGCAGAGCCCTGCTAAATAAATTTGATCAGCGTGGCCTGCTGTCGCAAGCATTATGGACAAATCTGGACACACACACAGGTCCTGTTCATTTGTTGCCCCCGGAATATGAAGTGGAACAATTTCAGCCACACATGAGCACAACTGAACAGGGTTTTGTAAAACCACAATTGTTCAACAACTTGTGGGGCGAAATATACATACGATCCGAACCTTATATTGACACTTACTTTAGTGTGGTAACAGAAACAGTTTTTGATTATGCCCACAGTTTTAGAACAGAAAAGATAGCCAAACCTTTAACACAAGGGCATCCTTGGATTGCGGCAGCCAACACAGGCTTTTATAGAGACATGCATGATTTAGGATTTCAAACGTTTGGGCATGTGATAGATGAATCATTTGATTCAATAGATAATGCTCAAGATCGAATTGCTCGCATTGTGGCCGTAGTGGATGACCTTTGTCACCAAGATATGTTACAATTACTAGCGGCATGTGAAAGTGTTTGTAAATACAATCAACAACACCTGCGCACTATGAGTCAAAAATGGCAACGAGAGTTGCCCTCTCGTTTTTTTGACTTTTTAACCAAACACTCATGAACGATTTAGAATTCAAACACACAGTATTAGATAATTTATCCGAAAGTTTTTGTGCGGCAAAATGGTACAACGCAACCATCTGGCTGGGTTCAGGTATGACCACGTCCTGTCACCACCCGCCGGCCCATTTGGTGGACATTGATCGAGTCACAACCAACCCTAGGCTACTGCACAATACTGATCAAAAAAAAGCGGATCGCCGCCAGATGCTCCAGGGGGAGCGTCCCCCTGGCTGTGAGTATTGTTGGAAGATCGAAGACATGGGGTCAGACGCTATATCTGACCGTGTGTACAAGAGCAAAATATATCCCATAGAGGCACTAGATGAAGCATTTAATACTGTACCCAACGCTGACGTCAATCTCCGTACCTTGGAAATTGCTTTTGACCGCACTTGTCAGTTTGCTTGCTCTTACTGTAACCCTGCTTTTAGCACAACATGGGTTAAAGACATACGCAATAATGGACCTTATCAAAACCTCATCAGTGATGGGCGCAACCATTTTACTCACACTCATGACGCTAGTCAACTGTTTAAGATCACGGAGAGTAATGCCTATATTGACGCATTTTTTGCTTGGTGGGAATCTGATCTACATCATACCCTCACAGAACTTAGAATTACCGGAGGAGAGCCGCTCATGTCCCACCACACCTGGCGACTGGTTGACTGGTTTCGAGACAACCGGGGACGTAGTAGTACAAGGTTGGCTATCAATAGTAACTTGGGAACCGACATTGACATTGACCGACTGCTTGCCAGCACACAAGACATGGCAATCGACCTATACACTAGCAATGAAGCAATCTCTACACAAGCAGAGTACATACGCGATGGGCTTGTCTGGGACGACTGGGCCAACAACGTAGAGCGATTGTTAGACTCAGGACAGTTCCGTGGCATACACGTTATGGCAACCATTAATGCTCTTTGTTTAAGCACACTAGATCAATTGCTGGAATGCATAATGAATTGGAAACTGGAATATGGACGTGATGCTATTTCATTTACATTAAACATCCTGCGCTTTCCCAGTTTCCAATCACCTTTAGTACTACCCGATGCACAGCGCACAGTATATCGGCAACGTCTGACCACATGGCTAGAGCACTGGGCTGATAGTAACGTCATACACGAGCATGAAGTCAATCACACACAGCGTTTAATTGATTATCTGGATGTGGTAAAGACCCCGCATTCGGAAGCATTTGATCGCCCCAAACTATTAAATGACTTTAAACAGTTCTACACACAGTATGATCAACGTAGATCAAAAGACTTTGGTGCCGCATTTCCCGAACTAAAAGAATGGTATGACTCAATACAAATATAATTCAACAGATCTGGTGCGTCCAACAGAACTGACAGAACGCGAACGTTTCCTCCTGGAGGATTCACGAACATTCTGTATCTATCCTTGGATACACCTGCACGCCTATCCCACAGGCGAAGCCTATCCCTGTTGCCATGCAGAAATGAAACCGGGCGTGGTGGGCAATTGCAGAACAAATACCCTGGAGGAAATATGGACTGGTGAGCCTATGAAACGGCTACGTGCAGATATGTTAAGCGAAACACCACACGCGGCCTGCACACGTTGTTATGAGCAAGAAGAGTCAGGGTTCTTTTCAGGACGCCGGAGTGCAAACAAACATCACGGACATCATGTAAAGAAATTGGATTCAACCCCATTTGAAATGACCTACTGGGATATTCGTTTCTCAAACTTGTGTAACTTAAAATGCCGATCATGCGGGCACATCTTTAGTTCACAATGGTATCAAGATCAGGCCCGGTTGGCAGGTCCAGAGTGGAAAGAACGCAACACAGTGCTGAACTATGCAGGACGCACAGAAACAGACATGTGGTCTCAATTGGAGCCGCATCTAGACTATGTAGAACAAATCTACTTTGCCGGTGGCGAGCCCTTGTTGATGGAAGAACACTATCGCATTCTAGAAGAACTGGTTCGACGTGGCCGCTTTGATGTGCGATTAATATACAACACAAACTTCACGCACACAGACTTGAAAGGACGCTCAGTATTTGAATACTGGAAGCAGTTTAAATCAGTAGCAGTAGGTGCCAGCCTGGACGGAATGGGTCCGGCCGCAGAATATATTAGAAAAGGCACCCGATGGTTGGATGTTGTACAGAACCGTCATAGAATGATTGCAACTTGTCCCAATGTGGACTTTTATATTAGTCCTACACTCAGCATCATGAACGCTTGGCACCTGCCAGACTTTCATCGGGAATGGACCGCCGCAGGCCTTATTCGCGCACAGGACCTGAATGTGAATATTCTTCAAGATCCTGCACACTACAGAATAGACATAGCACCCGAGGAATACAAACAACGATTAGAAGCCAAGTATCGCAAACATCTATCATGGATGAGTGATAGAGATCCGCTACAGCGTGCCACACAAGGGTTTGAGTCAGCCATTGCTTTTATGATGGCCACAGATAACACACAGTTGATCGATACTTTCTGGCGCAAGACGCACGAATTGGATGACATTAGAAACGAATCGTGGCAACATGCATTGCCAGAATTAGAGGCGTTGAAATGAGCACCTGGCTAGAGTTTTATAATACCATTCGAGACCCAAACTGGCCCGATTGCAATGCTGAAGACGATTTTCGACTCTTACCAGAAACAATTCAAAAAGAATGTCAAGAACAATTTGGGTATGTTCCGGGTAGTTTTCGAAATAAAAGTAAATTGGTCAATCGACGCTTTCCCATAGTTTCTAACACAGCATGCCAATTGAAATGGACCTGGAGCACTATCTATTTGACCATAGAAAATACAGCCAGTTGTCATAGAACCAACCATCATAAATTTGACACTGACTCTTTTAACTTTCATAATACTGCATCCAAGTTGGATGATCGTAAACACATGCTGGACTCTCAATGGCCTCAGACTGGATGCGAATACTGCCGTAACATAGAAGCCGCCGGTGGCGCCAGCGATCGCATAACAAATCTAGACTTTCCAGGAATTCATGCACCGCCAGAATTGGATCTTGACCCAACAGCAATATCAGTTACTCCACGCATGTTGGAAGTATATTTTGATAACACTTGCAATTTAAAATGCCTTTACTGTGGTCCACATTTTAGCAGTTTATGGGATGCCGAAAACATCCGTAATGGATTGCCAGCATTTGCCAAAAGCAAGCACATAGAACAAAATAAGCAAAAATTGTTCGACTGGCTGACAAAAAACAGTCAGCATCTCACGGTATTCAACATACTGGGTGGAGAACCACTTTATCAACCCGAATTAGAACAGTGCCTGGATTTGTTTGAACGTTGCCCGGCACCAGAATTAAAACTGCAAATCTTTACCAATCTAAATGCTCGGTTACCGTATCTTGAACAAATTGTCAAACGAGTCAAACAACTGATAGACCAAGGTTGCTTGCGCGAATTTGAAGTAACAGCAAGTTTGGACTGCTGGGGCGCACCACAGGAGTATGTGCGATTCCCATTGGATTTAGCAGTATGGGAGAGAAATTTTGAATATCTATTAGGGCAGGACTGGATCAATTTGATTATCAATTCGACCATTACTCCATTGACCATTAAAACACTACCAGCATTGCTGGAAAAAATAAACACCTGGAGCCAGGTTAGAAAAATTTATCATTATCAAAATTCAGTCAACAGCCCTAGTTATTTGTTCATTGATATATTTGGGGACATATTCCAGCAGGACTTTGAATCAGCATTAAAACTCAAACCTCAAAGCACTCCTGAAGAAATTGCCAGCAAGAATTATCTAGTAGGCATTGCAAAACAGTCAGCACATCCGCAACCCAACACAAAAGAAATTACCAAACTGTTTGATTTTTTAAATACAATGGATCAACGGCGACACACACACTGGCCTACTGTATTTCCCTGGCTGGTTGATGAGTTTGCTCGATATAATCTAAAATTATGAATTTACCACACAACAAATTTTGCGTACTGCCCTGGGTTAGTCTAGAAGCCAGCCCTATAGGAACTGTGCGCCCGTGTTGTCTTGCTGATGATGAGATCGTTGACAGCAATAGTGTCAAGTTCAACTTGAAATCTGCCAATTTCCAAGAGATTCAAAACAGTGAATACATGTATCAATTGCGGCAAGCATTCCTGGCCGGAGAACAGCCACAAACCTGCAGAAAATGCTGGAGTGAAGAACGTGCAGGACGCACGTCAAAACGCATGCACACTCTGGACAGACTCAAGCACATGGGCATTAGTAAAGAATGGACACAGGATGCCAAGCCCTTGATGTTCCTGGATCTCAAACTGGGCAATATATGCAACCTTAAATGTCGCATCTGTGGCTCCTGGTCAAGTTCACAATTTGCCGCAGAAGATATTGCACAATTGCCCAGGGATGAACAGAAAAAGTCACATGCTTACACAATGCTACGTGCTGGCGCTTGGCCCAGGGACAATCCTCAATTTTGGAATCAAATTGACTCAGTTGTCAATCACATACGCTATATAGAATTCACAGGAGGTGAGCCATTTATGATTGAAGAACACTTCCAAATGTTGCAGGGTATTGTGGATCGTGGCATTGCTGGCCAAGTAGAAATACACTACAACACAAATGGCACACAATATCCCAAGGCAGCTGAATCAATTTGGAAACACTTTAAAACTGTAGAAATAGCATTCAGCCTAGATGATGTGGGCGAGCGATTTGAATATCAACGATCAAACGCTGTGTGGGTTGAAGTGTGTGATAATATAGATCGTTTCCGAGACCTTAAGGAAATCTACCCCAATATACAGTTACAAGTATGCACAACAGTGAATGTGTTTAATGTGCGTTACCTGGGCGATATTGCAGCCTGGCTAGAACGCAATCGAGAAAGTTTCACGTTTGTGTACTGGAACATGATGCACGATGCCTGGTACTTCAGTATCGCTTGTTTGCCCGATTCAGCCAAAACAGCCATCGCAGAATACCTGGACTCAGTTGAAACCATTTATAGAGATGAATTTGATCGCATACGAGACTTTATGATGCGTGGCGCTTCAACTGATGGCTTTATGACACGTATGAAAATAGCAGATTTGGATCGCAAAAGGGATCAAGATTTAATGGCCGTTGCGCCAGAATTTGCCAAACTGATCGATTATGTCAAAACCTAAGATATTGATAGCCGATTCGGGCCTGACCCAACCCTGGCTCGTACCTTATTGGGCGGAATTCTTTAATTACGAAATTTTTGATTGGGCCCACACATACAATGCCAATGATGGCGTGGCGCTGATAGATGATAGGTATGATCAGGACAAATACAATCAGATAAAATCCCAGGGTCTGCGGGTGGTACGACCCTATTTGATGGACTCATATGTTCGAGATCCTTGCGAATATCCCGGGCAAGACTTGATACTACGAGCACAAGATTCAATCTGGATTCAAGAAAGTGCCATGTGGAAACACTTGAAATATAACACACCACGAGCGGCTGTGATTCCACACAAGTTCTTTTTGTTGTTGATAAATCAATTACGATCGCACCGCCAACAACTATTACAAGCAGTTGATACATATCTGTCAGATTCTCTGTATACCTGTGTGGTCAAGAACATACTGTTACACGACGATGTGTATGTGCCTATTATTGGACGTCCGGGCACTGCAAACGATCGCTACTATGTGCCGCGCTGGTATGCAGAAACCTGTTTTAGTCTGGTCAGTGAAACCCTGGGGCACAGCAATAGAGTGTTGGACGACAAATTGTACATAAGCGAAAAGAGTTTTAAACCTATTGCGCACTGTCATCCTTTTGTGATTCAGGGCACCCAGGGCAATTTAGAATACCTTCGCAGCCGGGGATTTGAAACATTTTCACATGTGATAGATGAAAGTTATGACCAGGATCCGCAACTGAGCAATAGATTGCAAAAGATAATGTCGGTACTTGAGAATCTCAATCAAGAATTCAAACGCACAGGCACAGTATTTCAAGATGCCAGAACCAAACAAATACTAGAACACAACTACAATTTGTTTTTTGATTCCGATAAAATACGAGAATTATTCCGGGATCAAATTGCTCATCCCATAATGGAGTTTATTGAATCAAGATGAAGTCACTGTTGTACATATGTGGGGATAGTTTTGCAGTGCCCGATTCTGCGTATGGTGAGTGTTGGGTGGACTACTTAGAACAATTGATACCCACGCATGATATTATCAATCTCAGCAGAGTATGCGCTAGTAATTTAATGATCAGTCAGCATGTGGATCAGGCCATCCCACATGCTGACCAGATCATTGTGCTATGCACCGCCAGCACCAGAAGTCAAACACGGCTGAATGGACAAGTTGTGCCCTACAGTATACACAGTTTAGATTCAACCACTCCGTTTGATGATCGTCAACTGTTCATATTAAAGAGTCACACCAGTGAATTCTTTGATTTGGAGTTGTCCATTTATGAAAATCAGTGTATAATAGAAAGCATGTTGCAACGATTAACTGATTCACAAGTTCCATTTCTCTGGGATCAAGGCGGCTTTGAACACCCCAGTTATGGTGGAAAAAATCAATATTTTGCAAAATGGACTCCACAGCGTAGCAGTCACAACTTGTGGGACTACACAACCACGCGAGCTCATAGACCCTATTATCACATAACTGACGATCAAGTGCATCGTGAAGTTGCCGAGTATTATGCAGGATGGTGTCATGCACAAGCCTGAAACCATGTGCCTGGCGCCCTGGGTGCATACCTATCTCTCGCCACAGACCGAGCGCAGAATATGCTGTGCGTCACGCGAGCCTGCGCAGAACTTTGAACAGTACATAGACACTGCCGCAGGCACAGGACGGTACATACCTGTGACTCTTGAAGCGCACTGGAATTCAGAGCACATGCGATCAGTACGGCGCAGAATGATGGCGGGAGAAACATTACCAGAATGTGAGGTATGTAATGATCAACTACTTAATGTCGCCGTATACCGCGATTATTTTGGGCACTTGTTCGGAGCAAGACTTGATCAAGTATGGGATAGCACTGACCCAGATGGATCGACTACTATGCGCCCTGTTTCATGGGATTATAGGTTCAGCAACCTGTGTAACTTTAAATGCCGTACCTGCGGAGACATGCTTTCTAGCGCCTGGGAGACTGAGCAGAAACAACACAACATGATCAACTGGCATGATCCAAAAAATAATTGGATGCGAAACGACATACGCAGAGCAATACAATCATTCCAGCAAGATCAGGTTGAAACCGAATTCAGTACGGCTGTGGAGCAACACCTGGTAGAAGAAGTATACTGGGTAGGTGGCGAGCCACTCATGTACGAACAGCACTGGCGTTATATGAAACGCATAATTGAATTAGGAGATGGAGACCGACTATATGCAAGATACAATACTAATCTTAGCCGCGTGGATTATCGTGGTTGTAATTTATACAGCGATATTCTTTCGCATGTTCGCGATTGGCAAATCTGCGCCAGTCTCGACGGTACAGGGCCCACAGGGGAATACATCCGAACAGGTTTATCCTATCCATTATTTCTAGACAATTTCCGGCAAGGATTAAACACTGCCACTAATCCACGTCAAATGCGCTTGGACTTTACGCTCACACTGCCGGGCATGACCGAAGTTGATGCAATGAATGCCCTGGCACAAGAATTGGGTGTGGAAATGTTGGCCAAGGTAATATTCAGTTTCTCACCAGACATCATAATGAGTCCTTTAGCCCTTCCTAGGCATTTATTGGATCCATGGGTTAACGAACTAGCAGGCCGCTCCGCAGGTGCCATGCGTGATGTACTGCTACAATTAAAGAACCGTCCTTGTTTTGAAGAACAATGGCCGGACACGTATCAAGCGGCTCTTGTCAAGGGCAAGGCTCGTGTGTTACAACTGGAACAGATACGTACACAGCGGGTAACAATGACAGATATTCTGGGCTCACGTCCAGAAGTATTAAAATGGTGGATGCAAATTGCTTGATCATGTAGAAATGACTCTGCGTGGTGCAGACAACAGCACACTGACTGTGCATATAGATGTGGCAGACAACAGTTTAAGTCGTAAATGGCTGGCAGCATTAAATGATATAATTCGTAATAATTTACATTTAGAAAAGAACTACTGCTGGCTGGGCTGGACCGAAAGTGCTAGAACAGCAGAGTACTTGTGTGTACAGATCAACAGGTCAATACAGGCCATCAATTCCAGCACGTTGGATTATCACATACAAGACTTCTTTAGCCCGGCAAACACAATACAATCGGACCTGGACATCAACCATGATCGAATGAATCTGTTGCATCGTTACTTTGAAGACTTGCAGGGCACAGCAGGTGCAATGAGTCCGCATTATGATTCAGCAGATGATCACACACGCTGGCACATACGTCAGTTAAACTTGTTGTGTCACGAACTAGAAAGCCTTGTGTTAAGTATGCGCAAAGCAGTGCAAGCGCCAGAATGGCGCAGACCCAGTCAACTCATGTGCTGGTTACGTGCACCACGTTATGCGTTGGATGATGAAGACTTTGAATTGTTTGGAATAGAAACAATCAATAGAAAAATGGGTGGTGTGTATGTGGGAGTTAACAAAGCAGTGGGCAAGCACCACTGGGAGGTATTTTGTGATGAAGGCCGAGACTCGCGGGTCGCCGAATTGGTTACAACTGGGCTACGCACACAGACTCAAGCGGCTGGTGACTTTGACATTGAATGGGCCCGTGATCCCGGCGCATACCATTGGCAGATTCGGCAACTGGCCCAGTTTCGTGAATGGCTTGCCCGGAATGGATTTGACCCCGAGGACCCGAGTCTCACAATCGGCCATCCTCAGATCGGGCAAGTTGATCTGGACCGGTCATTTGGCACCAGAACTTATGACCAAATATGGCGCCAGTTATCCACTAAGTTGGATGTGTATCAAATACGCACTTCAGATTGTTCGGCCACTTATGACTACCATTGGAGCGATGCAGATTACGATCAACAACAAATCGGGGCACTGAATGCAAGACATACTGGTCAATGATTATCTAACCTGGGAATATTGTACCGATCCCGACATACAGTACCTGAACTGTGAGCCACCCACACCCATGCGCAATCACATGCCTGCCTGGTTCAAGCAACAAAAGGCTCGCAAACAAGAAATTGACATAGCAGATCAACAGACCATTAGAAACTGCCTGGGGTTCCGTGGACTTGCCACATTGGGATATACTATTCCTTTACCAGAAGAACTCACAGGATATGACACATACTTCAGTCGCGGCCGACTGCATCCGGACATGCTGTCGGGTACCCGCTGGGCCAATCAAGGTACCCAACCCTGGGCTGACGATGATTCTAGCCTGTATGAATATCGCATTAGACTGTTACACTGGCCCTGGCGAGCCCGAATGGCCCCGGGTTGGCGCATGTTAATATTGCCTTACTTGCTGGATTGGCCAGCAGATTGGAATGAATTTGCAGGCATGGTCGAACCCAATTATGATGTGCGTGATGGCACTGGCATAGGCTCTGGTTTGAAATGGACTCAGCCCATCGATCATAATTACAACTACTACAACCTAGAAACAGTGATAGCGTTCAAGCGTTCAGTCACTGTGGCAAAGCACACTGTGACTTTTTGTGCAGTTCCTTTGTATGATCCTGACCTGGCGGAGAAACAATCATGACCTGGATCCGAAGAATTTACAATAGAATCATGCTGGAAATACGCTATCGCAAGAAATTGCGTGAACTGCGCAAACGCGATCCATTTATCTACAAATGAATATTCTGGGTATCTCAGCAGGCTTTCATGATGCGGCAGCCACAGTCATAAGTCACAAAGGGGAAATATTGTTTGCTGGCCATAGTGAGCGATATAGCAAAAAGAAGAATGATGAGAACTTTTGTCAAGGATTATTAGATGAAGTGCTGGAATATGGTCCTGAGATAGTTGCGTATTATGAACGTCCCTGGGCAAAACAAGCACGACAATGGTATGCAGGGCAAGGTATCGATTGGGATAAACTTACTACACAACAAATATTAAAGAAACAGTTGGGTGGACAAATTGAACCTGAACGTGTGCTTAGTTTCAATCATCACCTAAGCCATGCGGCAGCGGGCTTTCAAACCAGCCCATTTGAACATGCCACAGTGGTGGTCGTAGACGCAATAGGTGAATGGGATACCATCAGTATTTGGGGTGCAACGTATGATCGAACAGGCTGTGCCCGGTACAAGCGGCTATGGCGTCAGATTTATCCGCACAGCATTGGATTGTTTTATAGTGCAGTTACTGAGCGTATTGGACTACACCCACTGGACGAAGAATACATCACAATGGGCATGGCCGCCTGGGGCCGTAACACCTGGTATCATGACATGCGTGAGCACGTGATTGCTGACGAGCGAGACCTTGAACTGCGCCATAACTTTCACACAGGCATGAGTGAGGATTTCTTGGTGGGTGCCAGCAACGAAAACATTGCGGCTGCCGCCCAGTTGGTAGCAGAAGATCTAATTAGACAGGTAATGATCCGTGCTAGAAACATGGGATTTAGTACAAATCTGGTATATATGGGTGGGGTGGCACTGAATTGCACAGCCAACCGCATGCTGGGAGATTACTTTGCGAATATTTGGATTATGCCTTGTCCCGGTGACGCCGGTAGTAGCCTTGGTGCTGCCGCTTTGGCTCATGGGCATAGAATTAACTGGCACAACGCTTTTTTGGGGCATGATATTCCTGGGCCTTATCCCGTTAATGGCATTCTGGATCGGTTACTTACTGAACGAATTGTTGGAGTTGCCTCCGGCAGAGCCGAGTTCGGCCCCCGCGCACTGGGAAACCGTAGCCTCCTTGCAGACCCTAGAGGCAGCGAAATCAAGGAGAAAGTAAATGCGATCAAACGTCGTCAACAGTTTAGGCCATTTGCCCCGGTCATATTGGCTGAGGTGGTTCATGACTATTTTGATATGCCAGCCGGTTGGCATCATAGTCCTTATATGCAGTCAGTCGCTAGGTGTCGCCAGCCTGACCTTACTCCTGCTATATGTCATATTGATGGTACCAGTCGAGTACAAACTGTGGCGCGGGACGGTTCGGGCATGAGAGAATTACTGGAAAAATGGTATGTGCTAACAGGATGTCCCATGTTGCTCAATACAAGTTTGAACATACGTGGTGAACCCATGGTAAACGACCGAGCAGATGCAGATAGATTTCAACAGTTGTATGGTGTAACTGTTTGTAGTTAAAGATAAGTTTCTAATCCGCCCCGACGACGAATATCTTGTGTACAGCAGGAGATGCCACCGTCCCAGAAGTAACTATGACGTAGTTCACTAATGATAGGCTCTATCCGGTGCCGACGGCAATAGTCAAACACTTCTCGGTTGTAGGCACTAAAAATAACATGACTTTCGTCTAGTACCAAACAGTTGACATCAAACACAGTTTCAGCCACAAAGCCAGTCCACTTGCTTAAATAAGTATCCACAAACTGTGTGAACTCGGGGGTGGGTGTTTGTCCTTGCACATACCAAGCACCTGGTGATTGTTCATACTTGAACTTGCCCACTTCCATTGCGGCCCAGATTGAACTATCCCATATCTTGCATACGTCCCATCCAGGAAAGTCTCGGGCTAGATCCAAGTTAACATCGTGCTTGCTACTCAACAACACCCCGGGCTTGAGAATAGCAAACACAGCATCGCCATGGCCATCTGTGACAGCTTCGTGTATGCGATATTCAGGACCCAACACATTGTCCACAATCCAGCGTGTTTGTTCTGGCTTGAGAAAGTCTGAGTTGTCAAAGAATACATCACGACCCACACGTACAATACAACTGGCACTGGCCTGGTTAAGTATACAATTCTCGTCCCAGCCAGTGGGCCCATGTGGATTGATTACCACACCACCTTCGACTTCATATTCGTTGCACAGGCCATCCAGTTCCTGCATGGCCAACACACGTAGCAGTTTATCGCCCAGGGTGATCTGCCAGTCTCTTGGTGTGAGTGGTGGTAGTGGTGCACCAGCACCGTGTATCTGACTTTTGATAAACTGATCTCGGTTGGGCAAATCAGGACGACGAACTCGAGCACCAAACTTTTCTATTGTCTTTTGCAGGTTGGCAAGGTCCTCTTCAGTTTCCAAAAGGATTTGTTGTAACTGATCGCGCACCTGTGCGTTCTCGATGAAGTCAAAATAGTCTGGGCTGTACGCACGGCCAACTATGACTTCTTCAAGGGGTTGCCAACTGGTGTAGGAATTAATAGGATTCATGTATGTGCTCGAGCAGGATATTTAAGCGTGATGTCTTGGCCTCAAAAAATAACTGTTGGTTGTGTTCCGCATCTTCACGGGCTAGAGCATGCAGTCGAGGTAGATCAAACTGTGCCAGTTGTATTGCCTTGCATAACAATCGCCAGCGTTGAGTGTTATCAGTTTCTAGATCATAACTGTTGTCCAGCACATGATCAAATGTTCTATAACCTAGATCACGTAGAGTTTGTAAACTGCCCGCAGGTCCTACTACAAAAAACATCTGTCCGTGTTTGATGGGCTTGAATGTTTTTTCAGTCAAGAACGCACCGCCTGACTGATCAGCATCAAAGTGTGTTTCCAGCACAATGTGACAATAACTGTTTGCAAAGTACTCGGACACCAGGTTGGCCGGATTGTTACGCTCACTCTGTGCCAACTCATCACTCATGTAGGGCGCAGATGAAAGAAATCGTTCGGTAGCAGTTCTTAAATTTTTGAATGAATCAATCTCGATAGGGTTGTCTTCGTCCACCAGTGTACCTGTTTCGCAATAACTCCAGTAACTGTTGTCCAGCACATGATGTTGCAACAGGTCAGCCATCACAGTGGCACGCCAGGTCTTGTGCAATCTATTGAGTGCTGTGAACTCGCGTTCACGTGGTTCCATGTGTATGGTCAAGGCCTGGGTGGCATGATTACGATGCCAATACCAAAGTTCAAAGTCAGCAAAGTACACAAAGTCCTCTAGGTCACGTGCGGCAGTATTGCCACTGACAAATCGGTAGCAGTGTGGGGGCAACTGATGTTGTGCCGCCAGCGTATCCAATCGCTGTTTTATACGTACAGGATTGTCACCTTCGTGATAGTAGAACAATATGCGTATGTGACTGTGCCACAATTCGGTGAACACACGAGCAGGCAATAGTGCAAAGTAATCTATTTCAAAGTTGAAAAAGCCCAGTCCAATAGGATAAAATGCATCAGCAGGCCATGCCGCCGTGGGGCCAAATATGTTTATGTCAATGCCATGGTGCTCACAGTATTCCTGTGGTCTAAATGGTATAGTACAGGGCCAGTGCTGTTCAAACTCTCGCCATGATTGTGTGTAAGGCTCTGCTTGATGACGAGCCAGGGCCGGATATATTTTGCCCCTAACTATTCGATCCGCTATTAGATTCAATACCATTCAACATCTCCTGTAGTTCCGCCCAAAGTATTTGTTCAAACCCACCGTTATAAAAGTGATTCCAGTTGTGTTCTACAACTTCTTGTGCTTGATCAAACAAGTCCTGTTTGGCCGGTATCGACAACTCATCTAGGCTACGCAACAAACTAGCAATACGTTCAATACGCACTGAATCTTCGGCTGTGTCATAACTTTCATCCCAGATACCTTCAAATGTACGGAACCCATAACTGCGCAAGTATTCTAAACTGCCCTGAGTACCCACAATCACAAAAGGCATGCCCAAGGCAATGGGTTTGAATGTCTTTTCTGTCAAATGATGTCTACGTCCTGTGGCCACAGTTTCTGTAATAAGATACAGCAAACTTTCTGCTGATTCATCAAATAAACTCAGCCAACATGAATGCATGGGGTGATCAGTTTCCCCCTCAAAATTAATGGGCAACGCTTGTTGAGCAAATACAGACTCAATGTCAGGATATTTGGTCGCCAATGGCCGAACAGCATCCAGTATGCTGATATTCTCTGCAGGGCACACACTAGGACAACTGATATGATTGTTCAACAGTTGATTCTTGAATATGTGATACAGCACTTCTAGTCTGTGCTGTCGCTCACCTGCCACAATACGATTGGGTGCAATAAATGTTCGAGTTATGGTACGTTCAGCAAACGGTGCAATTAGAAAAGTCTTATCATATCCACGATACCAATCCAATGCGGCCCAGCCATGAAAGAAATAGTATAAAGATTTCCATCGATATTTCTCACACACGGTTTCGACATTTTCACTGTCACGCTCGCTGGTCACAATGTATCCGGGTGCAACAAAGCCAGGAGGTCTTGGACGCTTGCCTGCTGATTTATACCTACCATTATGTCGTTCCCAATAGTACTCAGAATATAAATCTTCGTTTAGTGTAACAACCTGCTCGAAAGTGGGCTGGTGTCTGCTCAAATGAATAGGCTCTTGGTCGAAAAAGAATATATAATTGTGTTCGTGATAATCGTCTCTACCATAGTTCATCAGGCTGTCCGGATCGCTTCGACCAAATGGTTCACAAAACCATTCTCTAAACCCTGGAAGATTTTTTCTAAGCCAGGGCCAGAATGTGTTGTTATAAAGTTCATCTATTCTAATCATGTTTGACGTATTCTATTCGGAAAAAAAACCCAATTTGTTTGTGCATGAGCGTGAGGCTGAATCAATTGAACATGCACAGAGTCTTTGCAATACACGTTTCTTTTGGTGGGTATCATACTTATGTGACTATTCTGACTGGGATTGGCTTTGGGAGCCGGTACCGTGGCAAGCCGCGCAACGTCATGCTTGGCCAAGTCAATGGCAAAAAGATTCAGGTACATATCTAGTGCCTAGATCGGGCTATACTGACACAAACTATCACCACACACCCAGTATTGTACGAGTTGGCAGTGATCTTGTCAACTGGCACATGCCCAACGGTATTGAATCATTTGATACCACCTGGCATCCGGATCCAACAGACCCACCTTACATATATCAATTTGGCACACAACACCAACGCACAGGAGGTCCGCAGTATCATGTGCCCGGCGCCACAGATATCAAGTTTGCAGATCAGTTGCGTGTGATAACCAGTAGAGTGGCCACAGCCATATACGAAATTGATCACCTGGACGGCGCCGCAGGGCAGATACCCAACACCACTCGACGTGTGCGTTACTTTGACAACTATCGAGACACCTTGATACGCCTGGCTCGGAGCATAGGTCCTGAGCATGAGTTTGTATGGATATGTAGTTCAATTTGTGATTACAGCAACTTTGACTTCTCGTGGCACCCTGAACAATGGCAAGCCGCGATGTTGCATGTGTTTGCGTCAGATGGTGAAAAGTTTGGAGACACATTCTTCATGCATGTGCCTACATTTGCTCGCCGTGCAGAGCAGGTGGCTTTGTTGGAATGGTACGACTGTAACTTTGTTGCAACCAGTATACCACGTAGACCCATGCCGGTTATTGTGCATGATCTTGACAGTCAAGCAGATGCAGTTCGCACACTAGATTGGGCAGGACCTGTGGCCTTGTTTACCAACACTGACTATGCGTCGGGCAACTTGGTCACAGTACCACTATGGAGGGAAAACGTCAAGACTATTGTGCCGCTGAGTGCAGGTGCTACCAGTGTGATTGTTCCTCGTACAGCAGTTCCTTACATCAAGACGCAGTTATACGATTATGCCTACATAGACCGAACACATCGCATGCTCAAGGATGAACCCCTAGACATTGTGTTTATTGACAATGGCGAACGTGATGCCGACAGTAACTTTACACACCTTAATAGTGTAACATACAATTTAGAAAATAGACTACATCGAAGTTCTGGCGTGACGGGTCGTGTGGCTGCCTATCACTCAGCGGCCCTACTCAGCACCACACCTTGGTTCTTTGCTGTGTTTGCCAAACTGCAAGTGAATCAACACTTTGACTGGTCCTGGCAACCCGATCGCATGCAACAGGCCAAGCATTATATCTTTCATGCCAGAAACACCATTAATGACTTGGAATATGGTCATCAAGGCATGATTGCTTACAACAAAAAACTAGTGTTGGAGAACACAGGTGCTGGACTAGATTTTACACTGGATCAGCCACACGAAGTTGTGCCTATGTTATCAGGTGACGCTATATATTATACCTCAAACTGGGTTGCCTGGCGCACAGCATTTAGAGAATGTTTAAAATTGCGGGCCAGTTTACCTGATGTGGAAAATGAATACAGATTAAAACAGTGGCTCGAGGTAGACCGTGATGCAGGCCAGTGGAGTTCAAAAGGTGCGGCGGATGCTGTGGAGTACTACGAACAAGTTGGTGGAGATTTTGAAGCACTCCGGAAGAGTTATGAGTGGGACTGGCTGGCCACGTATGCCTTGGTCAAACGATCTCTAACAACTGATCGATGATGTATTCTACTTCAAGGTCTGTAAGTTCAGGATAGATAGGCAAACTCAGACAGCGTCGACTTAGAGCGGATGCTGGACTTAGCAATCCGCCGGGATTGTCCAGGTGCTGATAAGCAGGCAATTCATGCAAGGGTTCAGCATAGTGAACTTTGGTTTCAATTTTGCATGTAGCAAGATTACGTTGCACCGTGTCTCTGTTGTCCACTTCAATCACAAACTTGTGATAGCAATGAGTTGAGAAGTTGCTGTCGTCAATTAAGGAACGTACATTGCGCTTCTTTAATTGCTCAATCCAGTGTGCCGCAATCTCAGCCCTACGTTTCTGCCAGGCGTCAATATAACGAGTCTTGATCATCATTTGAGCACAGTCCGTCTCACTCATTCTTGAGTTTGTGCCAGTTTCGGCATGGCGTGTGTGCTTGCCATTGTTCGCCCAGTTTCTTGCATAGTCTAATAATTTACGATCGTTACTGACCACAGCGCCACCATTGCCATAGTTGGCCAAGTTCTTGGTAGGATCAAAACTGATAGCAGTAGAATCACCTTGTCTCTTACACCCATTACTTAACCAGTGTTGGGCCGCATCTTCGATCAGGACGGCTCGACTTTGAACTGGCCGCATGTCACGCAAGGCTGCACCATACAAGCCCACAGCACACACAGCATGATAGTGTGTGTCCAAGTCATTGATCATCTTTTTCACGTCAAGTTGACCGTAGTAGTCAGTATCCCCAATTATGACTTGCCAACCTGCACGTAAAAAAGCATTGGCTGTGGCTGGATAAGTCAGCGCAGGAACAATCACTGCGGGAGATATGAGATTACCTAATTCATGCGCAGTTGGATCAAGATAGTAACTGGCCAGGATCTCCAGTGCTTGTGTGCCTGAGTGGCAGGTCACAGCATAACTCATATGATTCTTTCGAGCCAACCAGTTTTCAAACTCAGCAGTGTAGTTACCCGCCATGAGAACACCTGAACGTAAAACTTCATCAGTCACATCCAGTATTTCTGTACGGAGGGTATTATACTGCTTTTTTAGACCAGTAAACGGAATTGTCAAGCCAGTTGTAGTAATTTTCAAATCCTTGTTCAACGTCTACCTTGGGATCATATCCAAGTATGGTTCTTGCACGATCAATATTTAATGCACCACGACTTGGGAAGTCTGCATCCCGGTCACGACATTCAATGGTGCCTCGGCCCACAATCTTCACAATCATTTCTGCGGCTTCTAGCAAACTGACACTGTGTGATCGGGTAATGTTGAATGTTTTGTTGGCACTCATGATACGTGTGCCTGCCGCAACAATACCATCTGCCGCATCATCTACGTAGGTAAAGTCCAGGGTCTCTCCTGCACCGTTGACTTGCAGTGTGTCTCCTCGCATGGCAGCCAGCATGAACTTTGCCACCACTCGGTCTTCGACGTCCAAGGGCCCATACACAGCACTGGGACGAACGACACAGTAATCAAAACAACCACGGCGATGATAATCTTTAACAAGGTCTTCTCCTGCAAGTTTCATAATTCCATACTGACCAATAGGACGGCAATCACAGTCCTCTAATACTTGATCTTCAAAGTCACCGTACACCATGCTACTGGATATGTACACCACACGCTCTACACCGTGCTTTTTGGCACTCTCGCAAACGTTGATCAAACCTTCCATCATGACTCTGGCACCCCAGGCAGGGTTGGCATTCACAACTTTCTGTCGTGGAAATGACGCCATGTGTATGATTACATCGGGCTTGTGATTTTCTACTGCACGATCAAATGCCCACGCATCTGATACATCAGTGCGATATATGTCCTGTGTTTTGATCTTCTTGCGTCGCTCATCCAACAAGTACTCGAGTTCGTCTTGTGGGATGATACCGTAGTTGGTCATGATGTCCACAATCACAACTTCGTGTTCTTTATCTTCTAACCGCTGTACTACGTTGTGGCCGATTAGACCCATGCCACCTGTTACTAAAAATTTACTCATTTATTATTTCCCCATTTGAGTTGCCAAAAAGTTTCGTTTTGTTCGCTGAGTCTGGCCACAATACGGTACAAGTGCCCGTAACTGTGATGATCTATACCGCGAGTCCAGTAAGGTTTGTCCTCAGCATTTTCCATTATAAATCGACCAGCATCTGATTCTTGCCATTTCCAAATAGGCTCTGCTACAAACAAGTCTGGATCTTCTACATCGCCCATGCGGATTTCATGCACACATACGTCGCGAAAACGTACTGCCCGATTGTTGATGATTTTGACTTGTTCAGGTTGCCAATGCTCTGCTTGCTCTTTGTGTGTAATTGCCATACATTGAGTATAGCAGGTGTGTTAGTTTTTTGCAACCAAGTCGGTGGCCAGTGGGAAGATTGCGGCGATAGCCTCTGCACAAGCAAGAGCCACTGCTTGATGTTCTAGTTGTGTGCCATTACCACTTCTTAACTCGACAAAATGAATCCATGATCGTAATGTACCATTCATGTACAAACGACTTTGGATCAGGCCTTCGGGTAGCACAGCACGTGCCTGTTCTTTGGCAATGCCGTTCTTGATAGCCCATTCGTACTCACGTTTGGCTGCGTAGATAACTCGTTGTTGCGCACGATACCACTCGTTCTCCAACAAGTGGTCCGCATGCTCTATACTGTTCTGTCGATTTTGTGGGTCTTGGAGTCGTCCACTGCGGGTAACAAACTTAAGATCTTTTGTCGGGTCAGCATATCGTTGAGAGAACTCTTGGAAACTGAAACTTCTGTGTCTAAGGATTTGCCGTGCAATATCTCGTGTTGTCGTAATTTCCATGCAAGCACTGACCATTTCGAGTGGGCTCCAGTGTTGGTGTCGGACGAGGTATCGGATGAGGCGTTCGCTGGTTTCATTGTTGAATTGGTTTGAAGGGTTTGAGACTCTAGCGCAATAGGCAATGAGTTCTTGGGCGTCTGATATGCCAAGATTTGCGAACTCCGGTGTTGGTTGTGAATACGAGACAAGTCGGACATTCATAGATCTTTTAAGAGTTTATCGGTTTCGGGCTGAACCATCTTGGCCACTTCTGAAACATCAACCACAAAGTCAATGTCACGAACAGTATCTCCAAGTTCAGTTAGTGTACGGGTCAACACAATCTCAACTTCTTCTAGGTCAAGACC
>Ga0136644_10000674_pt1 | contig 27158 bp, 25 predicted proteins | sample C_130820_EF_Meta_FD_94780 | JGI IMG/M metagenome (GOLD analysis project Ga0136644, IMG submission 94780) | Freshwater microbial communities from Lake Croche, Canada to study carbon cycling - C_130820_EF_MetaG (v2) (version 2) | ecosystem: Environmental > Aquatic > Freshwater > Lake | place...
AAGTGGACGATATCAGCGAAGGCCGATATCCCGATGGTGGCCCGCTCATTTATTCCATGAGCCAGCCAACCCCGGGCACCCCCAACCGGTTTGCCAACACGGCGCCAAAACTCGCCCCATTGACCGACAGGTCGGTGAAGGCGGGAGCCCTTGTCACGTTCCAAGCCACCGCGTCGGACATCGACAGTCCGCCCCAGTCTTTATCCTTCAGCCTAGGGACCACCGCGCCCGCAGGAGCTGAAATCGATCCGAAGACTGGTGTTTGCTCCTGGACGCCATCCCAGGTGGGTGTGTTCCCGATCGATATTCATGCCACGGATGACGGCACGCCGCCCCTTTCCGACACGTCAATCATCACGGTGACGGTGACCGCCGTGCCGCCACCAATCATCACGGTGCTCGCACCCACCCTCACCGCCTCGACGTTCACGTTGTATTGGGAGGCCCAGCCGGGCCAAACCTACCGGGTGCAGTACAAGCTCAACCTGACCGACGCCCCATGGACCGACCTTCCGGGAGACATTCCGGCCGTCGGCCCGACCGCCAGCAAGAGCGACACCGTGGAGGACGGGGGTCCGCATCGATTCTATCGGATCATCACGATTCCCTAGCGTCGCATTCCTGCCATCGCATCGGTGGCTGGAAATCCCAACGACGGGCCAGATCGATCGTCCTGTTCGCGAAGGACGCCCACACCGTGGTCATACCCCTCCGTTTTCCCGGTTTCGCGAGAAACAATTGGCTACCAACTTTCTTTTGATAACTAAGGGACAGGTCATTAATCAGGTTCGTGACCTCAATTCCATTGCACAGGTACGGCTCTTCGCCTTCCATGGCCGCGTGCAACGGATGAATCGCTGCAGGTTCCCCTGGGTGGCGTTGACCGTTCTGGTCACCGGGTGCGGACGCCCGGAACCGGGGGCCGTTTCCGCCTCCGGTTCATCCCATCACCAGCATCAACCGCCGCATGGGGGAACGGTCATTGAGTTGGGACCTGATAGACACCATCTGGAGCTGGTCCACGAGGCCGGTTCAGAGCAAATCACGGCTTATGTTCTGGACGGGGAGATGGAGAAATTCATCCGGATACCGCAGTCCCAATTCCAGATTCGCGTGACCCGTCCCTCGCTGGGCTCGCTTGATTTTCGTGCCGTTGAATCGGCTGCGACGGGAGAACGGGTGGGTGACACCTCGGCATTTACCGCCTCGGCCGTCTGGTTGAAAACCAACACGGTATTTGACGGCGTGCTGGCGGAAATCAAGATTGCCTCTGAGACTTACCGCGAGATTCCCTTCAATTACCCCAAAGGCAACGAATGAACCGCCATCTTTTCTCCCTTTTCTGCGGTGGAGTGGCCCTCACGCTGGCGACAGTGCCCCTGTTGGCGAAAGATATCGGTAAAGTTCCCCGTGGTGAGCCCATCCAACCGATCACACCCCGAGGGGAACCGATTCAGGCCGGGGCACCCACTGCGGCGAAGCCATCTGCTTCGGCAGCGGTTACCGAGCCTGCCGCACCTGCTTCGGCGGATTTTGCAGCGGTCGGCTTCGACAAGCTGAGCTCGTTCAAGTACGAAGTGCCCGATGATACGGTCAAGAGCGCTCCCGGCGTTGACCCGGACCAACAGATTCCCGCCCTGGTGCGGGGATTCAACAACAAACGGGTCTCACTGAAAGGCTTCATGCTGCCTCTCAAGGTTGAGGCTGGCATGGTCACCGAAATGCTCATTCTGCGGGACCAGTCGGCCTGCTGTTTTGGTGCCACGCCGAAAATCAACGAGTGGGTTTCGGTCAAGATGGTGGGGGGCGGGGTGAAACCGATCATGGACCAGGCAGTGACGCTGTATGGGACACTCCGTGTGGGGGCAATGCGTGAGAACGGCTACATCGTTGGCATCTATCAATTGGATGGAGAAAAAATGCAGGGGCCTCCCGGCACCTGAAGCTCCCCTCCGGTGTCGAATGTGATTCCAAGCCGGATGCGGGCGGCCGTCTACCGCGGCCACCAAACGCTTTGTCTTGAGGAGGTGGAGGTTCCCCGGATTGAGTCGGAGGAAATCCTTGTCCGGGTGGAGGCCTGTGGCGTCTGCCCGACCGACATCAAGAAGATTCACTACGATACGGTTCCGCCGCCGCGGATTTTCGGTCATGAGACCGCGGGAACCATTGTGGCGACCGGGTCCCGGGTCCGGGAATTGGAAGTGGGCGATCGGGTGGGCCTGCACCATCACGTGCCCTGCATGGACTGCCACTACTGTCGGCATCGGGCCTTTGCGCAGTGCGCCACCTACCGACGGACGGGCATCACGGCGGGATTTGAACCCGCTGGCGGTGGATTTGCCGAGTATGTTCGGGTCATGCCCTTTTGCCTGCCGGGCGTGGTTCGGATTCCAACCGGGAACAGCTTTCTGGAAGGGGCCCTGCTGGAGCCCGTCAACACTGTCCTGAAAGGGGTTCGGCAGCTCGCCCTGTCACCCGGAGATACCGTGCTGGTTTATGGGCAGGGGCCCATTGGATTGTTGTTCACGCATATTCTAGCCCTGGAAGGCATGCGGGTGATCGCAACCGATCTACTGGACAACCGCCTTCAGTTGGCCCGGAAACTCGGGGCGTGGCAGGTCCTCCACGGGATGGACCCCTCCCTGCCCTCCGAGGTCGACCGTTGGACGGAGGGACGTGGGGCCGACGCGGCGGTCGTGGCGGTGCCCAGCGACCCGGCAGTGGTTCAGGCACAATCGGTCATTCGAGGAGGGGGAACGGTTCTCCTCTTTGCCCATACGGTCCGGGACCGGCTCACGTCATTGGACCTCGCCCGGGTCTGCGTGGACGAAAAAGGGTTGTTGGGAAGCTATTCCTCGGATTTCACCTTGCAGGAGGAGGTGGCCCGATTGGTTTTTTCGCGGCGACTGGATGTCCGGTCACTGGTCACCCATACCTTTCCGCTTTCCCGGACAGCGGAGGCGGTGGCCCTCGCGGCCAAACCGACGCCCGAGTCCCTCAAGGTGGTGGTGGTGCCGGAGTCGGGCGGGACGGTCCAAACAACCGGCGAAAATTGAGTTCAACGCGGGCCTCCAGCACCGAAAGTGGGATGGCCAGCCAATCTGCCAGAAAGGCATAAATGTCCGGGAGATTCGCGGGGTGGTTTAGATTTCTTCGCTCCGGTTCCGGTCCAAACAACGGAAAACGGACCAGCGATGTTGGTGGGAGTTGGTCGGGGGCGTCGGTTTCCACAAGGAGTCGATCCAGGGGTATGTGACGGAAGACTTCACGCTGACGCTGCTTTCGGTCCCAGGCAAAGTACCCGGGAAAACTAAAATAGGCGCCCATCCGGGCGAGCTCGGGAACCAATTCCGCCGATCCACCATAGCTGTGGAGAAGAAACCCCCGGGATGGGGCCTTGAGAACCCGGATGAGTTCCATCAGACGTCCCCAGGCGTTGAGGCAATGGATGGTGACCGTCCTGTCCAACTGAATGGCCAGTTTCCATTGAGCCACGAAGGCTTGGGCCTGGGTCTCCAGCGATGCGGGGGGGCACTCCCCCAAATCCGGCTGGTATCGGGAGCGGACCGACGCCGGTTGTTCCAATATCCATCGGTCCAGACCGATTTCCCCTACAGACGCTGTTGGAAATCGGTCCAGAAAGGACTCCAGTTGCTCCAGCCACCCGGTGGTCCTCTCATGAAGGTACCAGGGATGCCAGCCAAACGCGGGGATTACTCCGGGGTGGGACGACGCGATATCCACGACCCTTGGCCAGTCTCCGGCACAAGCCCCGTTGACCACCATCCCAACGACGCCAACGGCACCCGCCTGGGTGATTAATTCGGTCTGGCTACCGCCAAAACGGTCGTCCTGGAGGTGATTATGCGCGTCGTAAAACCTCATGCGATGGCGAGGCGGGTGACATCACTGCGGGCGTATGCGCGGATTTTTTCCGCCAGGCGCAGAAGGGTGGCCCGGCGATTATCGGCAAGTTGGCGCAGGACCCCCCACCGTTCGAGTTGATCCGCCTGATAGTCCTGCTGCTGCGCCCACGATTGTTCAGTGGCCTGCTCGCACAAGAAGCCCCCGAGGGCCTTGAGGGTGATGGCATCCGAGTCCAGGCCAAACCAACAGGCCCCGGCGCGGATTTCACCGACCCACCAGGTTCTGACCTGGCAGCCCTCGACGCGATGGTCGTGGATTCGATAGCGTTCCGGAAGGGGTTCGCGACGGCGTGCCCGCTCGACCAGACAGACAAATCGCTGTTGAGGATCGCGCAGTTGGTCCAGATGGAGAACCAATTCCTCCAGGGAAAGGTGTGGCGAGGTCATGGTGATCAATGCCAGGGCGTTTTTTTCAGAATGCATTTGCCTGTCTACCGGCCAAAACAGGCGGGGCCTCGTTGCTGCTCGGTCACGTCTTTCGTTGCAATATGCTCCCCCGTCACGGCCTGCCGCCCCCTATTTTGGCTGGCGCAGACAAACAAAGCCATTTGGAAAACACGCCCTTGGTGACAATTGAGAGAAATGAAAACGACCCCTTTCCGTTACGAATAAACCTGCCATGATTTCGAGGTTGAATCGCATTTCTCTTCATCGAATTCAATTCTGGATTCTGCGGTTGGCGTTGGGATTGCTGATGACCGTCCAGGGCACTGCGGAGCGGACCCTGCAGCCGCTGCTTTCCACCCCGGAGCCCACTGTGTCTGCGGGCCAGTCGGCCACCCTTTTGCTTTCCTTTCTGAATCCCGGCACATTGTCGCTGCAGGGAGTTTTCCCGGGGAAGCTTGAACTCGAGCTTCGGGGGCCGACCAACATTCTTTCAGCCAGCGCGGAACGAATCAATTCCGTGGGTATGTATAATATTCAACCACAGGGGTTTGGAACGACCGCCTATCGGTTTGTCATGCCCGCCGGGTTCACGGGCGATGTTGTGGTCTCTGCCGGGGGGGTTCCTGGAAGTTCGGTTCGGTTCAGCGTGACGAACGGGGTGACACCCCCGACCAATGAGGTCGTGGCGGCGGAGCCTGCATTGGCCCCTCGAACCGCTGGAACCACCGGTTCAACGAAGGAACCCGACACGCTGGGACGCCAGGAGCAGCGTCGGCCGGACCACGTGGGTTTGGACTCGGCCGGGGAATTCTTTCGCGACCACTTTTTCGGTTATCAGCCGATGTATGCCCTGATGGGACCGGACCATCCGAACACGAAGTTGCAATTCAGCTTCAAATACAAGTTGATTGGTGAGGACAGTTGGTTGGCCCAGCAGGCGCCTTGGGTTCGGGGAGCTTATTTTGCGTACACCCAGACATCCCTTTGGGATACCTCGGCCCCGAGTGCCCCCTTTTTGGACACCAGTTACAAGCCCGAGTTTCTTTACCAATGGCAGGACATTTGGCGACGGGGAAACTTTCCGGACTGGATGCGCTTCGATTTGGACACGGCGCTGGGTCATGAGTCCAACGGTCGGGACGGAGAAGCCTCACGGACGTTGAACCAGGCCTATCTTAGACCCCGGGTAGTCCTGGGTTACGATGGAGGATGGCAGGTCACGGTGGCTCCACGGGCCTGGGTCTGTCTGGGGACGTTGAACGAAAATCCCGAAATTGCAACGTACCGGGGGTATGCGGAACTGCAGGTTCGGGTGGGTAAATTCGACAGCATCCTTCTCGACGCCAAGGTTCGGGCGGGAAATTCGTTGATTCGGGGAAGTGTGACCTTGGACGCCAGCTATCCGTTACGAAACCTGACGGACCACTGGCTGAACGGCTACCTTTACGTCCAGTACTTTAACGGATATGGCGAATCGCTACTAAAGTATCAGGAGCGCAGTTCAACGTTCCGCATTGGCTACGGACTGTTCCGATAAGCCCACGTGCGCTCGAGGCCGCCATCCCGCGGCCCATGCCGTGGACTGACTCTCTGTTAAAAGGCTCCCAGTGAGGAGGTTGGACTTGTCGTTCAACGCCCCTTGCCGTTAGCATTTCCGTAGTGGCTGAAGTAAGACCACGACAAACTTCCCGATTGAGTGTATCCATCTCGCCAACCGGTGTGACTCTGGCATGGTGGAGGCGGCCAACCTATCTCCCCATTGAGCCCGGCCCATGGAGGCAGGTCAATCCCGTCAACGTCCGTCGGTCCGGGAGAATTGTATGAGAGCAAATACCTTGTTGGGAATGTCCTGTTTGGATCCTTTGGGAATTCAATGGCTTCTGGCGTCCATGCTGCTTGCTGGAAGTATGGCGGCGCAAACCGCCGGCCTGCCGCCTTTGGGGAAACCCACCGGCAAGGTAATCCTCACCATTTCCGGCAAAATCACGAATGCCAACCAGGGAAAGACGGTGGTTCTTGATTTGGCGATGCTCGATAGTCTTCCTCAGAGCAAGGTGACGACCAGGAATCCGTGGAGAAAAGAGCCCCATACCTACGAAGGTCCGCTCCTTTCCACCGTCATGAAATGGGTGGGAGGCCAGGGAACCAATTGGGTGGTGACCGCCCTGAACGATTACGTTGTGACGATTCCTTCGACGGATTCCACCGAGTGGCCGGTGATCCTTTCGACCAAGATCGACGGGCATCCCATGTCCGTCCGCGAAAAGGGCCCGACCTTTATTGCCTATCCGTTTGATGAACATCCTCAATTGTTGAACGAGGTCTATTTCTGCCGGTCTATTTGGCAGATCAAATCGATTGACGTTCAGTAAATCGGTCAAAGCTTTTGCCCTACCGTCATGTTTGGTCTCTCGGTTGCACGGATTCGCTCCCTCAAGGCAGCATGGCTCTTGTTCATGGTCAGCCTTATCTCGTTTGGACTCTCCGTCGAAACGCTATGGGTCCTCATTGGGCGGCAACTCGATCTTGCGCATGGGATTCACGAAAACGCGGTGTGGTGTGCATTCCAATTGGACCGTGAGGCCGGAGATTTGATCGCGTCTCTGCGGGCGGCGGAGGCTGGCGCGCAGGAGGGGGCTCCCGAGGTGGTGACGACCCGGTTTGATATTGTCATCAGTCGCCAGTTCAACCTTGAAATGGCCAATTTTCCGGCCGCATTTCTCGCGGATACCAACTACGCCATCCTGGCGCCGTCGATCACAAACCAAATCGTCCAGTTGGATCAAAAATTCGGAAAACGTGTGGAAGCCGGAAGGTTGGACGCGTCCACCATCCAGGAAATGCTCAAGGATGTTCTGGAACTGCGGAGTCAGGGCAAGGTCCTGGTCAGCGAAACCAACACCCTTCAGGAAAAACACCGCATGCAGGACCGGGAATCCAGCTTGCGGACCTACCAGCGTCTGACGGTGGAGGTCGTGGGTCTGGCACTCACTCTTTTCGGGGTCATCTGGATGCTGGCCCGGCAATTGAAAAAGGACGAAGCCACCCAGCGTGATCTCGAGAGGATGAATCTCGGATATAAACAAGCTGCGGAAGCGGCCGACACTGCCAACCGAACAAAATCCGCGTTCCTTGCCACGATGAGTCATGAAATCCGGACGCCTTTGAACGGCATCATCGGCACAGTGGAACTGTTGGACGACTCCTCTCTCAGCCGGGAGCGAAGGGCCTCGTTGGACACCATTCGCGACTGTGGAACCTCCCTGTTGGACCTCGTCGATGACATTTTGGACTTTTCCCGGCTGGAATCGGGCTCCCTCAGTCTCGAACAGCGGACGTTCGATATTTCAACGGTTGTCGAGGCGGCTCTGGATATTGTTTCCCAAAAGGCGCGACGAAAAGGAATTGGTCTCATCGGCATTTATCCCGAACTCCAAATCACCGGCGATGAAGCCCGACTTCGGCAGGCTTTGGTCAACCTCTGCGGCAACGCGGTGAAATTCACCGAAAAAGGCGATGTGGTGGTGGTGGCCCGGTGCGTGAAAGACGGCGACCAACGCGCGCGACTCCTCATGGAGGTCCATGACACCGGTATTGGCATTTCTCCAAAGGAACAGAAGAGCCTGTTTAAAGAGTTCCATCAGGTGGATGGTTCCATCAATCGCCGGTTTGGCGGTTCCGGACTCGGACTGGCGATCAGCCGCCGGTTGATTGAGACCATGGGCGGATCCATTGGAGTGGAAAGTGTGTTGGGGCAAGGGAGTCGGTTCTGGTTCACCCTTCCCTTGAGCGCCGATGCAGTCGCAAATCCGCCGGAAATTCCCTGGCCCGCTGCCCAGGTCCGGATTGGAACGTCCTCACCGATGGCGTACAGGATCCTCCAAAGCGAATTGGGCCCGGGCCGGCAGACGATCAGCTTATGGAATCCGTCGGTGCTGGAGAGCGTGAATTCGGGGGTTTTGCTGATCGACGTGCCAACGGCAACTCAACACCCCCTCTCCCCCGGAGAGTTGGCAAAGGCCATCGTCTTTGGCTTCAACGCAACCTCATGGGAGGGACGTGCCCGTTGGGTGATTGAAGGTCCCCTGACCATCAAGAGTCTCCAGCAGGCGCTGACACCCGGGACCGATGCCCAAATCGAAAGGGTCCCCAGAGTTGAATTGCCGGTCCGGACAGCTCCCTATGGGCATGTTCTGGTGGTGGAGGACAATCGGATCAACCAACAGGTGGCCCTCCGCCTGCTCGAAAAGATGGGTGTGACGGTTGAGCTGGCGGAGGACGGAGCCTTGGCGCTGGCCCGGGCCGCACAGGGAGGCATCGATTTGGTTCTGATGGACATGCAGATGCCCGTGATGGACGGGCTTGAATCCACCCGGCGCATCCGCCAGCTTCCAGACCAATTAGGGGCGGTTCCCATCGTGGGCCTGACCGCCAATGCATTCGCCTCGGATCGGGATGCGTGTCTTGCGGCGGGGATGAACGACTTTCAGTCCAAGCCGGTCAACCGACAAAAATTGGAAATGATACTTATGGCATGGCTTTCAACCTCAGGTCGGGAAAACGCCCCCTCAGATTCCGCCCCTCCATCCCCTCCACGAGAAGCCCCGACGGGGGGGCCAACAGTGAAACCTTCCGCAAAGGTGGGAGAAGTGCCGGCCGAAGCAACCTCGACCGCCTGGATTGGAGACATCCTCGACCGGAATCGAATCGAACTCATGACCGGGGAGTTGGGAGCCGAAATGATCGACAAGCTCACCTCCCTCTTCTGGGTGGACCTGGAGAATTTGATGGTCCAACTGCGATCCCCGGCTGCTGTTTCCGACGGGCCGGCGACCCGGAGAGCCTTTCACACCATCAAAGGTTCCGCCGAGACCATTGGGTTCAAGGCCATTTCCGAGGCCACCGTCCGGGCCGGAGAGCTTTTCCGGCAAACGGGAGCGGTGGAACTGCTGGAACTGGAACGAGCGGTGCGGGTGACGCGCGGCTTTCTTGCCACCCCGGGCGCAGTTTGACGTTTTTCTTCGATGGGTTTGGTGATGGTATTTGAACAACGTTGTTCGTTGAAGCCCCTCCTTTCGCCCCCGACACACCATGATCCATCCCGATGACGTATCCTGGCGTTCCCATCCAAGGATCGCCCTCCAGAACCCCTGGACTCACCACCTCGCGATCCTCGGCATCGTCTGGCTGTCGTGGAGCATCCATGCCTTCGCCCAGACCAATACCTTGGGACGTCCGACAGGCGAGGTGATCCTGACCATTTCCGGAAAGATTTCGAAGACGAATCACGACAGCACGGCCGACTTCGACTTGGCCATGTTGAACGCGCTGCGGCATCGCAAGACGGAAACGTCGACTCCATGGACCAAGGGAAAACCGACCTTTGAAGGTCCGCTCCTGACAGAAGTCCTGGATGCCGTTGGGTGCACCGGAAGTCAGTTGCGGGTCGTCGCCTTGAACGACTATACCACCACGGTTCCCGTGGAAGATGCACGGAAATGGCCGGTCATCCTGGCCACGCACATGAACGGCACCCCAATGACCGTTCGACAAAAGGGGCCTTTGTTTATCATCTATCCATTTGACGAGTATCCGAAGCTCTACAACGAGATGTACTTTTTCCGTTCGGCGTGGCAGGTCCGACAGATCGACATTCGATGAGGTCTACCACCCCCCAGGTCGGTGGCATGGTTCGCACATTCATCAAGGAGTGGGCGTGGAAGCAGACGCCGGGTTCGCTCATCGTCATCAGTCTCGTGGCCCTCGCGTTGACCGTCTACACCCTGGCCACACTGAAGTACGATCAAAACGACCTCTCCCGCCAGGTCCAGACCAACGCCCTCTGGACGGCATCACGAACAGATCGGCAGACTCACGAATTGCTGGAATCCATTGCCTTTTTCCTCGCCGATCGGCCGAATCGCCGTTTCAAAGATGTCGCCACCCGATTTGACATCCTCATCAGTGGATTTTCCAACCTCGATATCTCCGGTCTGGCAAGCCCGTTCAAAGAAGACCGTGATTACCTTGTTCATGCCACAGCGGTCATGGACGGCATCCGTCGGCTGAATGCCAAATACTCCGCCGAGATGGATGTCGGCGCGATGGATCGGGACCGGTTGGAGGAACTTCTGAACGACGTGGATGACCTCCGCCATCACACCACCTTGATGTCAGCCAACGCCGAAAGGGTCGAGGCGGATAAGAACATCGTCGACCATCAACGGGGCTCTCTCATCTACAATCTATTGATTGCCAAGGTGATTGCCATGGCATTGATGCTGTGCACCGTCATCCTGATGTTGAGAAATCAGATTCGCAGTCTGCGGGCCACGCAGCAACGGCTGGAATGGCTCAATCGAAGCCATCAGGAGGTAGCCCAGCAAGCCGACGCCGGAAGCCGGGCCAAATCGGTCTTTCTGGCCACGATGAGCCATGAAATCCGAACCCCGCTCAACGGCATCATCGGGAGCACCGAATTGTTCGATGCCTCGCAGTTGAATGCCGAACACCGGAAGTTGCTCGGGACCATCCGTGAATGTGGGACTTCGCTGTTGGAACTGATCAATGACATCCTCGATTTTTCATGGCTGGAATCAGGGTCCACCCGATTCGAGCGCAGACGCTTCGAACTGGGCACCCTGATCGAAAGCGCCGTTGAGATTGTTTCGCCTCGGGCGCGACAGAAAAATCTGGGGCTGATTGCCCTTTATCCGGAAGGAACCGTGGAAGGCGACGAAACCCGGCTTCGACAGGTTTTGGTGAATTTGACTGCCAATGCCGTCAAGTTCACAGAAAAGGGTGACGTGGCCATCACCGTCAAAAGAATCGAGACGCTGCCGGAACTCGCGTGGCTTCGCTTTGAGGTCCGTGACACCGGCATTGGAATATCTGCGGCGGCCCAAAGTCATTTGTTTGAGGAATTCAACCAATTGAACTCGTCGGTTCACCGACGTTTTGGAGGATCGGGCCTGGGCCTCGCGATCAGCCGCCGACTGGTGCAGGCCATGGGAGGAAAAATCGGGGTTGAAAGCGCACCTGGAAAGGGAAGCTGCTTTTGGTTTCAATTGCCGGTGGATCCGAAAGAGCCCTTTGTGCTGCCCGAAATCCCCTGGCCTTGGGGTCGCCTTCAACTGATCCCACAAACCGACCTCGCTTTTCAGACTCTACAACGGGGGTTGGGTGAAATGGGGATTGTCTCCACCCGCTGGAACCTCACCGATGGCGAGCCTTCCGCCCGGGATGGAGTCCTGGTGGACGTACGCTCCATATTACGGTTTCAACTCTCGCCCCGCCTGCTGGAGCAGACCATCGTCTATGGGTTTCCTGTGGCAGAACCGCTGTTCGAGGAGGAGGCAATGGCCTCTTTGGCTGGTCCGCTGACGGTCCGGCGATTGATACGGGCCTTGACGGACCTCCGAACAGTTCCGACAGAATCCGCTGAGATACCGACCCAGGAAAAGCCCCTCCAATTCGTGGGAAAGGTCCTGGTCGTCGAGGACAACCAGATCAACCAGTTGGTCTCGATGAGGTTGCTGGAAAAAATGGGATTGTCTGTCGAGGTGGCGCAGGATGGCGTGGAGGCCATCGAGCGAGTGAAACTGGGCGGGATTGACCTTGTGCTGATGGACATGGAACTACCCGTCATGGGCGGACTGGAAGCCACCCGGAATATCCGGCAACTTCCGACATCGTCCGCCTCGGTCTTCATCGTCGGCCTGACCGCCAATGCCTTTTCCTCCGACCGCGATGCCTGTTTCAAAGCCGGCATGAATGACTTTATTTCCAAGCCGGTCAACCGACAGAAGCTGGAGTCGGCGATTTCCCGACTGTCCGACAGCCACTCGCTCACAGAGGTGATGGCCAAACCTGCTTCCGAGGGTCCCCCCACCTGATGGGACCACCGGCCCATCCCTCTGAATCCTGGACCGATGGGAGGCCAGCGGACTTCCCAACTCCGCCGGACACTTCCTGGATGGTTCTTTGAACATTTTCCGCCATCCGGCGTCGTAGAAGCTGATTTCTAATATTATCCCGGAACTTTTTGTGGTGGACCGGGGTTGGAATGGTGACTCCCGATTGCTTCACAATGAACACCCCGGCACCATTCCTGGTGAAGACCGACATGGCGGCTGCGGATCCGTTGCCCTCACCCGGCAAATCTCGCTCGTTCCTGTCAGGATTGGAGATCGCCCCGGAGGTTTTGCGGACCCTGCCTGCCTCGTTTGCCCAGCAACATCGAATTATTCCCATCGAACTGAGCCTGGGCATGCTCACGGTGGCCGTTGCCAGTCCCGCCAGCCCGAGAGTTGTGGACGACATTCGTTTGTTGAGCGGATGCGACGTCCTCCAGCGCCTGGCCCCCGAGTCCGACATCTCTGAAAAAATATCGGTCTGCTACCAGGTCACGGTCGAGAAGATGATTGCGGACCTCGACCCGTCGACGGACGGGGCGGGAGAGTCGAAGGACCTGCACGACATCGAGGTGATGGCCAACGAGCCCACCGTGGTCAATCTGGTCAATCTGATTGTCTCGACCGCACTGCGAGAAAGGGCCAGTGATATTCACCTGCTGCCGTTCGAAAACACGCTTCAACTGAGATACCGGATTGATGGTCTCCTACAGGAGAAGCCGCCGCCGCCCAAGCCTCTGCACGCCGCCCTGGTTTCCCGCATCAAGATCATGGCGGACATGAATATTGCGGAGCGTTTCATGCCGCAGGACGGCCACATCCAGATTCATCATCGTGGGGCGCGGGTGGATATTCGGGTGGGCACGATGCCCACCATTCATGGGGAGAGCGTGGTGATGCGATTGCTGGTCAAACACGAGCGCCTGCTGCGACCTCAAGAGCTGGGCCTGGATGCCGGGCGTGCCGCACTTTTGAGCCACCTGGTGGAGAAGCCGCATGGACTCTTTCTCACCACCGGTCCCACGGGCAGCGGCAAAACCACCACGCTGTATTCCATCCTTCAGGGTGTTTATGCTCCGGAGAAAAAAATACTGACCATTGAGGACCCGGTGGAATATGAGCTCGCCGGGGTGGCTCAAATTCCGGTTCGCCCGAGCCGGGGCTTCACTTTTGCCACGGGGCTCCGGGCCATCCTGCGGCAGGACCCGGACGTCATCATGGTGGGGGAAATCCGGGACGTTGAAACCGCGGAAATCGCCATCCGGGCCGCACTGACCGGCCACCAGGTCTTCAGCACCCTTCACACCAATGACGCACCCAGCGCGGTCACGCGGTTGATGGACATGGGCATCGAGCCGTTCCTCATCTCCTCCTCCCTGGAGGGCGTGCTGGCCCAGCGGTTGGTCCGCAGGGTCTGCCCGGAGTGCCGAAGACCAACCCCGGTTTCGGAGTTGCTGCGGGAAAAGCTGGAACTTCTGAGTGGACGCCCTCTCACCGGGGAATTCTTCGCGGGGGTCGGCTGTGAGGAATGTCGGGGGGGGTACCGGGGGCGGGTGGGCATTTTTGAGTTGCTGGCCGTCACACCGGCTCTTCGTGAGATGATTCTGCAACGACGTTCCGCGGCGGAATTGAAGGCGACGGCCCGCAAGACCATGGTCACCATGCAGGAGGACGCCTTGCGAAAGGCCGGCGAAGGACAGACGACACTCGAAGAAATCGTCCGCGTCTGTTCCGGCGATGCCTTGGAATGAGCTCATTCCGATATCAGGCGTTGGCGGCGGACGGTTCACCCGTCACCGGGGTCATTGACGCAGAGGACCGGCGGTCGGCACTGCAATTGCTTGGGAAGAGGGGATTGTACCCCTCCCGCCTGGAAGCCCAGTCCCCAACCGGGGTCCCGGCACCCAGCCAGCGCCCGGCACAGGCCGGACCGGGCCCCACCGTCCGGGAAGGACGAAGTTCACCCGGCATCCCACCCGCCGCCTCGATCCCAGCCGGCTCAGGACAAGCGACCGGAGGATTTCGCTGGGGAACTGGCATCAAGACCCGTGAAATCACGGCCTTCTCGCGGCAGATGGCCGCCCTGGTGGGAGCGTCAATTCCAATTCCCCAGGCGTTGGAGGGGTTGGGGGAGGAAGAGGTCAATCCCGCCTTGCGGGAGGTGGTCCATCAATTGTCGACAGCCGTCCGAACGGGCTCGTCGTTTTCGGCCGCACTGGCCATGCACCCCAGACTCTTCGACAAACTGTATGTCAGCATGGTGAGGGTGGGAGAGGAAGCAGGGGCCCTGCCTGCGGTCATCCATGACCTGGCCGACCTTCTGGAGCATGAAGACGAGGTCCGAAGCGAGGTGGTCTCGGCGGTGGCCTATCCCCTCTTCGTCCTCGGGTTTGGGTTGGTGACCGTGGCCGTCCTCCTGGTCGTGGTCCTTCCGCGCTTGTTCAGCATGCTGAAGGAGATGACCGCCGTTTTGCCGCTGCCCACACGACTGCTGCTCTGGCTGAGTGAATTTTTGGGACAGTACGGCTGGCTTCTTCTGCTGGTTATGGGAGCGGCCGTCGCCGGCTACCGGTCGTTTGCCCGGACCCCCGGTGGCGCACTCCAGATGGACCGGTGGAAACTGGAGGTTCCCATGGTCGGATCGATGCTCAGGGCGGCTGCCCTCAGCCGCTTTTGCCGGACGCTTGGAATCCTGGTCAAAAGTGGCGTCTCTCTCCTGCCGGCATTAAAAATTGTGGAGGGTTCGATGGGGAATCTCATTCTATCCGGTCAAATCGCCCAGGTGGCCGAGGCCACCCGTGGGGGAGCCTCCCTGGCGGCGCCTTTGCGGCAGATGGAGCTTTTTCCCCGGAGCGTGGTTCAAATGATCGCCGTCGGGGAGGAGACCGGAAAACTCGACGAGATGTTGCTCAAGGTTGCCGCCATTGAGGAACGCCGGATGCGGGCACGCACCAAAACGATCATTTCGCTGCTGGCACCGTTCCTTATTCTCGTCGTCGGGGCTTTGGTTGGATTCATGGTCATTGCCCTGTTGCTGCCGATTTTCAAAATGAGTCAAACCATTCATTAACCATCCATCGCCCACTCCACTCCTCCTGCCGTATGCATCGTTGTTCATCGTCCCGTCATCGAAGCGCCTTCACGCTCATTGAAATCATGGTCGTGGTGGTCATCCTCGCCGTCCTTGCCGCCACGATCATCCCCCAATTCATGGGAGCCACCTCGGACGCCAAGATGAGTGCGGCCAAGTCCCACATCGCCGAGCTCGAATCAGCCCTGGAACGATTCTACATCAACATGGACCGGTATCCGACGTCCGATGAAGGACTGCGGGTCCTCAGCGAGCCTCCCGGCGGAGACGATAAGAAATGGCGGGGACCGTACATCAAACAGCTCCGGAACGATCCGTGGGGAACGCCGTATCAATACAAGAGACCGGGCGTCCATCACCCCACCTCCTTTGACCTCTGGTCCCGCGGGGCCGACCAGGCGGAGGGTGGCGACGGGGTCAATGCCGATATTGGAAACTGGTAAGATTCCGTGCTTCGTCCCGCCTCCATCCCTGTTGCCCGATCCGGGTTCACCCTGGTTGAGCTGATGGTCGTGATCACCCTGATTGCCCTTCTCTCCGCGCTGATCCTGCCGGAAATGCGCGGCGGCCTCGAGGATGCCCAACTTCGTGCGGCCAGTCGGAAATGGATCGACATTCTGGGGTTGGCCAGCAGCCGGGCGGTGTCCGCCAACGAACAGCTCCGGGTCCGCTATGACCCTTTACGGGGCCGTTATCAACTGGAACACCAGATGGGCCGCGACCGCCGGAAGGCCCGTTTCGCACCGATCAACGATTCCTCCGTGTTCAGCGGAGAAATCGGCCCCCGAATCTCCATCCGCATCCGACCGACACCGACGTCTCCACTTTCCCCGCAAAACGGGAACCCTGCGCGCATCGGGCCTCAAGAACCCCGACCGGGCCGGAATCCTGGAACTCCCATCACCGCAGTGCATTTTTTCCCGGATGGAACCTGCGATGGAGTCGAGGTCGAACTCCGCGACCTATCCGATCACCGGATTGTGCTTCGCCTCAATCCGGTGACTGCACGGATCACCGTCCGGCCCTACCCATGAGCACCCAGCACTCCAAGAACGGCTTTTCGCTGATCGAGGTCATGGTGGCCGTGGTCATTCTGGCGGTCGCCGTGACCGGCCTGGCTCAGGGAATCACCAGTGCCCTGCGGGCCAGCAAGGAATCGGAGTGGCAAACCACCGCCGCGTGGCTGGCAGCCGGGCAGGTGGAACTGCTGCGCGCCACAGAATCCTTCCCGGCAGGTGTCACGGAAGGCGACGGGGCGGGTGGATTAAGGAACTTCCACTGGAAACAAACCATCACGACCACCTCGATCACCGGGCTCCGGGATGTGACGGTGGAAGTCAGCCACAAGTCGGCCTCCAAGCCACTCTATGAGTTGAGGACCCTGTTATTTGAGGTGCCGTCGGACTCGTTGACCAACCGTCCCGCAGAACGGCAGGAGAAATCCCGGAAAGGAAGAAATCGGGGGAACCGTCCATGAAAACCGTCGTTACGCCCGGAAGACGTCAGGGGTTTACCTTGATTGAACTTCTGATCAGCGCCGCGATGATGGCTGTGGTTCTTGGTGCAGCTTATGCGTGCCTGAGTGCAGGCTTTTCCGGCCAGAGGGTGGTGGAACCACGTTCCGACACCCTGCAAAAAGCCCGGATTGTTCTACAACAGATCAGCGCCGAACTCCGGGCCGCCTGTCCCCTGCCACGCGGGGCCGCCTTTCTTGGGGTGCGGAGGACGCTGGGAACCGTTGATGCGGACAATCTCGATTTTGCCACCCATCACCATTCCCCCCGCAACCCTGGTGAAGGCGATTTTTGCGAGGAAAGCCTGTTTGTGGAGCGGGACCCTGTGGGACATGGATACGCCCTCTGGCGTCGTCGGAATCCGACGCTGGCGTTTGACCCCCTGTCCGGAGGGTCACGGGAGGAACTGGCCGATGGACTCCGCGGATTCCGGCTTGAATACTTTGACGGGGAAGATTGGTACGACGCTTGGGGAGACCCCCATGCGGGGTCCGCCAAGTCGCAAAGCCGTCCCGACAAACCGAACAGCTCCGGGCTGCCGGAAGCGGTTCGTGTCACCCTTTGGCTGGAACCCTCCTCCCCCCGCCCCCGGTCGGAAACCGATGCCCGTCGCCCGGCATCGGACCCTCCATTGATGTTCCAGACGGTGGTCCGACTGAACCTGCCCACTGGCACCGACGCTGCTTCATCCTCCGGTCCAACCTCCAGTCCACCCACAACCGGCGGACAACCCCAAGGGACCCCATGACGCCCTCCGGACCACCCTCCACGGCTGGAACAGGCACCCGAATACACTCATCCGGTTTGTGGAATGCCGCTGTGCCCGGTCGTCACCGCGGCTCGGTCCTGGTCGCCGTCCTTTGGTGTGTGGTGTTCCTGGCGGTGGTGGTGGTCGGGATGCTGCATACTTCGCGAATGGACCTTCTGGCGGGGCATTCGCAGACGGACCAAATCCAGGCCCGATACCTGGCGCTGGCCGGCATTGAAAAAGCCAAGGCCCTGCTGCACCAGAGTGTCCTGGAACGTCGCAGGTCCGGTGCGGCGTTCAGCACGGAACTATTCGATGCCGCCGCCCAATTACGCGACATTTCCCTGGGCCGTGGAACCTTTAGCGTTTTTCGGGCTCCGAGTGGTGATGAATCCGGCCCGGTCGTCTACGGCATTTCCGATGAAGAGAGCCGATTGGATGTCAATGTGGCGGACACGTCGGAGCTGATCAAAGTGGTTGGCATGACCCCGGATATCGCGGCTGCCATCGTCGACTGGCGGGACGGGGACAACGCCGTCACCCCGGGCGGTGCCGAGGGAGATTACTACGCCTCCCTAAATCCTCCCTATCGTCCGCGCAACGGGCCCTTCCCCACGGTCCGGGAATTGTTAATGGTCCGGGGAGTAACGCCAGCATTGCTGTTGGGCGAGGTGGAATCCTCCGAACCTCCGGCGGGCTCCCCGCCACCGGTGAGTGGAATCCGTTCTGTCGCGGAACAAGTTGGGAAATGGGAACCCGCTTTTGAAGGAGGTTGGTCCACCCTTCTAACGGTCCATTCCCAGGTGGAGAACACCGATGCCAGCGGACAGGCCCGGGTGAAGGTACAGACGGCGGATGAGGCCGCACTGACCGGGATTCGAGGAATCACCTCCGAGATTGCCCGGGCGATTGTGGCCTACCGACAACAGAATCCACTCCGGAACCTGACCGATTTGTTGGACGTAACGGCCCCACAGCCGGGTGGGGGGCCTAATCGCCAGGGCGGCAATGGCAATGGGGGCCCCAAGGTGATTGACGAGCGGTTGTTCAAGGAGATCGCCGATCACGTGACCATGGAAGAGCCGACGGAACTGACCGGTCCGGTGAACCTCAATACCGCCAGCGCCGAGGTTTTGTTGTGTCTTCCAGGAATGACCCGGGCCCTGGCCCAGGCCGTGGTGGCTCATCGGCGCGCCAACGGGTACTTCCAAAGCCCTGCCCACCTGCTCGACGTTGCCGGATTCAATCGCTCCCTGATTCAGCAGATTGCCCCCCGGGTCACGGTCAGGTCCGACACGTACCGCATTCGCGCCGAGGGAGCCGTGGGCCGGAGCCGTCAGGCGCTGGAGATCGTTGTGCGGGTCCGGGCGCGGACCGTGACCACACTGGCCTATCGGGAGGATGATTTATGAGCGTATTGCCCCAAATGGAACCGACCCGGATCTGGGCGGAGATGACGACCGATCCCCCCCGGCTTCTGGCCTGGCGTGACCGGGAGGGCGCTGAAATTCCATTGGCTCGTGACGCCAGTGGAACGTTCACTGCCGACACGGTGGCCCGGGTGACATCGGCCCTCAAGGGACTGGCCGGCGGCAAACCGTGGCTCTCCCGACTTCATGTCCATTGCGCGCTGGGTTCCCGGGGGGTGATCTTGCGCCCGGTGATCTTTCCCGCCCAACCACGGGCTGAATGGCCGCGATTGCTTGCCCTTCAATTGGAGATGGAGTTTCCACTTTCCCCGGCACAGCTCGCATGGGGCTGGCTGCCACTTCCGGACCCTGAACCGGGCCGTCACGCGGCCTTGTTGGCGGCGGTGAAATTGGAAGCGCTGCACTCATGCCAGGAGCTGTTCGCCGGGCTGGATGCCGAAGTTCATTTTTCACTGGCGGCGCTCGACCGGCTGGCGTTGCTGCTCTCCCCATGGCTGGATTCGGGGTTGGTCCTGGATATCGCCGAAGGGTACCTGGAGACCACTCTTTGGTCCCACGAGTTGCCGATCCAGGTCAGGTCTTTTGCAGGGGGATGGAAGACCTGGTCCGACGCCGCAACCCACGACAGCGGCGGGCCATTCCGGGAATATCTAGGATCCCTTTCTGTTCCCGCCGGAACGCCCATGTTCTACAGTTGTTCGAGGATTCGTTCCGACGGCGGAGTCCCAACCGAGGCATCGCTGACGGGCTGGCTGGAAGCGAGGAAGGGACATCTTGGCCAGGTTCAGACTGTACCGTTCACCTCCGGCATTGGGCGAACGGCAGCCAATGTGGGCCTGGCCGAAAAAGTGACCCGCAACAATTCATCCCACCTGGAGCTCCGTTCGTCACCGGCGCCCGAAACCCAGGCAGCTCTCCGGGGCCTTCCCTGGCGGTCCGTGGCTCTTTCCGGCGTTCTCTTTGCCGCCCTCCTTTTGACGCCATCCGTGGAGGCTCTTGTTTTTGGACCTCGCTTGCAGCGGCAACTCTCCCACCTCAAATCCGGGGAACCGCAATTGGCGGTGATCGATCGGGAATTGAATTTCCTGCGGCACCTTCAGGAAAATCAGGGGCCCTTTCTGGATGCGGTCTATCTGATCGCCAATTCTGCACCGATGGGATGCCATATTGATTCCCTGAGCCTCAATCGCCGGGGTGAGGTCAGTCTCACCGGCTATTTGCAGAACCTGAATCAGGTGGGTGATTTCCGGATGAAGCTGATCGATACGGGATTCTTTTCATCGGTGGTGGTTGAGGATCAGACCCCGACTCCGGACCGCCAGCGGGTCAACTTTCGGATGACCGCCCAATGGAAGGCGGCCTCGGACCGCGAGGGTTTGACCATCGGTCCACTGCTGACCAATGCGGTGCCGTCTGGAGGAACCAACGCCATCTCCCGCAACCCACGCCCAGCCACCTCGCCGTAATGCCACTTCCCTCTCTCACGCCCCGTGATCGCCGGACCCTGCGCCTTGCCGGTATGGGCCTCGGTGCCTATCTCCTGTTGTTTGGCGGCTGGACCATCGTTAATTTCCTTGGCCAGCGCCGGACCGCCTACCGGCAGCTTCAACGGGAGGCGTCCGACCAAAAGACCCGACTGGAACTTTACGATTCCCGGGTCGTCCGATTGCACCGTTTGATGGACGCGGCCCAGATGGACCCGGCTCAGTTATCCAAGCCAAAACTGGTGGCCCGCGCCAGTGCCGCCCTCCAGCAGGCCGCGATGCAGGGAGGCCTCCAAATGGGGCCCATCCGGGAGACCTTGTCCCGGGGAACGGAGCGGGAACTGGGCACCATCCAACTGGAAGCCGCAGGACAGGTCACCGCCCTGACCACCTTTCTTCATCGTCTCGGCACCCTCGGATTCCCGGTGATCCTGGATACCGTCCAGTTTTCATCGGACCCAATGCGACCCGGACAAATCAAGATATCGATCGCCTTGATTCTTCTCGATTACGAACAATGGGATTCCAAGGAGGTGCCCAATGCATGAACGGCTCCCACGGATTCTTCAGCTTCTGCCCCGCTTCCTGGCCGCCGCATTGGTCGTTCGGGTCCTGTGGATTATTCTCCAGCCCAATCCGATTGCCCATATCGAGGTTCCATTGGCGCCGCATTGGCACCCTGAGGAAGCAACGCCGCCCTCGCCACCCAAGGCCCCAGCGGCCACGAATTCTCCGAAACCGGTGGCCGCAGCCCGCCCCACCGATGGTCATCGTCATGCCACCCATGAGGCCGGCACCAACCTTTTGACGGGTGCCACGAACGGGGTCGGCACGAATCGACCCGCCGATGCCACCCAAATGGGTTCCGCTGCCGACGCCCCTGCCGGGCCAGTCGCCGCACCCCAACCACCTCCGGGCATGTCGGTGGGTCTTCCGCCCGGATTTCCCCCTGGCATGGGAATGCCCGGAGGGGGCGGAAGCTCCCGGGGGCCGGCCCCGATCCCACCCCTGATTCAGGCCCGGATCGACAAGATCACCCAAAGCGAGTTGCTGGCCGCGGTGTTCCATCCGCCTCCCATGGCGCTCCTCGGCATTGCCGGCAAGGATGCCTTTCTCCGAACACCCAGCGGCCAGATGTCCCTCCTGCGCGAGGGCGGCGAGGCCGATGGCTTGAAACTGCTGCGCATCGGAACCAATCGCGTTCTGGTGGAACTTGCCGGTGAAAAGAAGGAACTGATGATTTTTGAAGGACTGGGCGGCGAAAGCCTGCTCCCCAAATGAACTGCCCGATGAAGACACGCCGTATTTCCCACCCTGCTCCGTCGCGGTCCCTGCCGCGCCACTCCCGCCTGATGCTGTTTGCCGGCCTGTTGCTGGCCGCCCCGAGCACGTGGGGACCGGTCACTGCACAGGTCCCCGGTCCTTCGGCTGCCACCAACGCCCCGTCCGGCGCACTCCCGGCCAACGAGGAAATCCAGGTCAGCTTTCAAGGGGCCAACATTGACATGGTGGTCCAATGGCTCGCCCAAAGCACCGGCAAGAGCGTGGTCAAGCATCCGCAGGCCCAATGCCAGATCACCATCACCAGCTCCAAAAAGTTGCCACCCCGGGATGCCATCAATCTTGTCTACCGGGCACTCTCGCTGGAGGGCTTCAGCGCTGTCGAATCGTCCAATTCCATCTTCATTGTTCCCGAGGGCAAGGAACCCAAAATGAGTCCGGAACTGCTCGAATCCGGGCGGTCCGACGTCCCGGCAGGGCGGCAGCGACTGGTCAAAATCTTCCAACTGCACTTTGTTCAGGCCCCTGAAATGAAGGAACGCATCAAGAGTGTGGTTTCCGACAAGGGCACACTCGAAGTCAACGAACGGGCCAATCAGCTGATCCTGACCGACTACAATGAGAGCGTCTCGCTCGCGAGCGATCTGATTAAGGTGCTCGACACGGACCATCCCGGCGATCTGACCGTCCGGGTCCTTCCACTCAAGCACGTCAGCGCCCCCGATCTGGTCAAGGAGATCACACCGCTGTACCAGAAGATGACGGGTAAAGCGTCGAATGAACCGGTGGACGTCACCGCCAATGACCGGTCCAATTCCCTGATCATCCTTTCGAGTGAGGCCAACTTCAAGACCATCGAACGGATTGTCACCACCCTCGACACCGAGGATGCGCAGGAAAAGTCGATGCATTTGTTCCCCTTGAAGAATGCCGACGCCGAAGATGTTGCCAAACAACTCAAGGAACTGGTGGCCGACCAGGACAAGTCCCGATCCCGCTACTTCTATTTTGAGCCCCAGGACAATTCCAAGTCGGGCAAAAAGATGAGTGTGGTGGCCGACCGCCGACGCAACACCCTGATTGTCCAGGCACCACCATCCCAGATTGAGAGCATCGGAAAGATGATACGGGCACTGGACGAGCCGGTCGGAGGGGAATCGCTGGCACCGCGGATTTATCCGCTGAAATATGTCGGGGCGGTCGATATCGAGGATGTTCTCAATGAGCTGTTCCTAAAGAAGACCCAGCAACGGTCCTATTACTTTTTTGACGATAACCCGGAACCCACCGCCGACCGGGACGTGGGGCGCCTCTATGGCAAGGTGCGGATTACCTCCGAGCCATATTCCAACGCCATCATCGTGACCGCCAATTCCATGGAAAGTCTTCGGGCGGTGGAGGAGGTTCTGAAGCAATTGGATGCCCCGTCGCCGGCTGGCGAGAGCACCTTCCGAACCAATCTGAAATATGCCAAGGCGACCGATGTCGCGAACAGCCTGAACATCTTGTTCGCCAAGGTCGGTTCTCCAGGGTTGCGCCCGGTGACGCAGCCGGGTCAGCCCCAGCAGCCCCAGCAACCGCAGGACCAGGGGGCGTTTGATCAAAGCCAGAACAGCACGCCGCTGGAGCGCGAGGTCAAGGAGGACCTCTATTTTCCGTGGCTGGGTGGACAACCGGAGAACCAGCGGACCGGTGACGGCAAGTCGGCCACCCGGCAGGTCAGCGACCTGGTGGGACGGGTGCGGGTGGTTCCGGACCATCGCAGCAATTCCCTGCTGATCTCGGCGAACGTCCACTTCTTTCCCCAGGTCTTGAAGCTCATCGAGGAATTGGACGCCCCGACTCCCCAGGTGCTGATTGAAGCCCGAATTGTGGAGGTCTCCAGCGATCTGATGGACCGCTACGGGGTTCGCTGGTCGCCGAATGGTGCCGCCACGTTCTCGCCCGATGACTACGACAACTCCATCCTTGCCAGCACCAAGGGGAACTACCAAAAGGGCTTCGGTGGTGTGAACACGGTCAACACCCCGGCCAGTGCGGCCAACATTGGGCAGCAGCTGGCCAACCTGAAATCCGGCGTGCTCGACAGCACGGTCAGCCTTGATGTGCTCATCCAGTTCCTGAAGCGGAATACCGAGGCCAGCGTGCTGGCCGAGCCGCAAATCAATATTGAAGACAATGAAACCGGCAAATTGTTCGTGGGTTCCCAGGTACCCTTTGTGACTCAATCCCTGACCCCTCAAACGGGCGGCCTCAGCCAGGGTTACAAATACAAGGAAGTGGGCATCATCCTCGAGGTCATTCCCCACATTAACGTGACCGGCACAGTGGCCCTGAAAATCCGGATTGAATCGTCCAGCATCGTGCCGGGACAGACCGTCTCCGGCAACGCGATCATTGATACGCGAACCTTCAAGACGGACATGACGGCCACAAGCGGGGACACCCTGGTCCTGGGCGGCATCCTGCAAAAGCAAATGTCCGAGACCATCCGCAAGACCCCGTTTCTGGGAGACATCCCCGGACTGGGATGGGCCTTCAAGAAGAAGGAAAAGAGCGTGAAGGATGTGGAATTGCTGGTGTTTCTGCGTCCCCGGGTCATCCGCTCGAGCACCGATGCCCAGGCAACCTTGGGAGAGGTCAAGAGCAAGGCCCCTCTCGTCCGCGATTTCCTCAAGGCAAACGACCATTCCGAGTCCACCAACACCCCGGTCGCTCCGCCGAAGAAGTAGCTGGGAGTTTCCACAGCGTTGTTACGCGGATGCGGTGACCATCACCGCATCCCACGGCTCCAGGGTGGTCCCTTCGGTTTAGGATCTCCCGAGATCGTGCCTTCCGCGGCGCCACAAGACGCAGCCCCAGACGATGGCCAGGATGGATGCCAGGATGATCGGGCCATCCCATGAGAAAGTCCGGCGGACGGTCTTGCCCGCGCCCAAGGGCGGAGACGAACGGGGAAGGATTCTCTCGTACGAAATCCGGAAGTCACTCTGGTTGGTACTGCGGAACTGCTGACCCGTCTGGATTTCCGTGGAATCCGGTACGACGGCATTGACCAGGTAAACGCTGATGGCAGACAGATGATGGTTTTCGAAGGACAACTGATGAATTCCATCAGCGGACTCCGACCTGAACCTGGCCTTCATCTCGATATGAATGGATCCAGTGCCGTCGCGGAGTTCCTGGAGGACCGGAAATTGGTGATTATGAAGTTCCAGTTCAAGGGGCTGGCCATCGACTCGTAGTTGGAGGTCCATTCGAACCTGTTCCGCATAGCTGGCGGCCTCCGCCGGTGAAAGGTCGCCGTCGTGATCGCGGTCCAACAACGGGCCCACCATGGAGAAGGTTTCGATTCCGGGTGTCAGACTGACGTCGAGCCGAATGAAACGGGGTTCAATGTCGATCAGCGTCGCCTGAAGGTATTCATCGGTTCGATGGGCCTTGGCGGATGACATCCCGAACGCCATGCCCAGGACGATCACCATCCAAAGGGGCATTGGGGGCCACCCCCGCCGGAAACGGGTGAGGCCATTCACCCGGGCATTCATTGCCGGACGGCCTTGAACATCGCCAGGCACTTTCCCCGCTGAACCGCATGGTCGACGATGGGAGCGGGATATCGGGTCCGGGACAGCAGCAGGGGCTTGTCCCCGGGGCACTGAATCAGGTCGGCGGGGACATCCCGCAATTCCGGAATCCAGCGCCGAATGAATTCGCCCTGAGGGTCGAATTTGGCCCCTTGGGAGGCCGGGTTGAAGATTCGGAAGTAGGGGGCGGCATCCGTTCCGGTACCAGCGCTCCACTGCCACCCACCGGAGTTGGCGGCAAGGTCGGCATCGAGAAGGTGTTCGAAAAAGTACCGCTCACCCTGTTGCCACGAGATCATCAAGTCCTTCGTAAGAAACATGGCCACAATCATCCGAAGCCGGTTGTGCATGTTTCCGGTCGCATTCAGGCAGCGCATGGCGGCGTCGACAATCGGATAGCCGGTTCGACCCTCACACCAGGCAGAGAATTGGTCCTTGGTTCCCGACCATTGAATGGAATCGTATTCCGGACGGAAACAGGAGTCGGCCACCCGGGGGAAATTGGCGAGGACCTGCATGTAAAAGTCGCGCCAGATCAGTTCATTTTCCCAAATCCGACAACCGTTCTCGCCGCTGGCACCTCCGGAGGTTCTCGCCGATTCCAAGCGTGCCAGCGCCGTCCGGATGCCCAGGGCACCGACCCGGAAATGAGGGGAGAGCTGGGAAGTGCCTCCTTCGATGGCTGGAAAATCCCGTCCCACGTCATATCGGAACACACCGGAAGCAAGAAAGCTTTTGAGCAACTCCAGTGCGGCATGCTCTCCCGAAGCAGGATATTGGCTGGCGGCGGCCGGCGCCGCGGGTTTGAGGGAGTCCAGAGGGATGGAGACCAGGTCCTTTGGTGCGGGGGTCTTGGCCTTGCCCAACTTGGGCCAGGGGGACTGGAGAGACCGGGACCGCCAGGCCCGGGAATAGGGGGTGTAGACGGTATAGGGATTGCCGGTACCCGTCAGAACCTCCCGGCTTTCCCAAACCACCAAATCCTTGAATGACTCCAGCCGTCGGCCGTCGGCGGCCAGGGCCTCGGCAACCCGTTGTTCGCGGGCGACCGTCGCCGGTTCGTAATCACGATTGGTGAAGACGGTGGAAGCACCGCACTCGCGAGCCAATCGGACCAGTTCCACCTCGGGATTTCCCCTCCGGACGATCAGCCGATGTCCGAGGAGCTCGAGATTTTTTTCGAGGGCTGCAAGCGAACCCCAGAGGAAGGTCCGGACGGCCGGCCCCAGATGAGGCCAGTCCAGATGGGTGTCATCCCAAATGAAGACCGGAATGACGGTTTCGTTCCGGGAATAGGCCGCATGCAAGGCGGCATTGTCCAAAACGCGGAGATCGCGCCAGAACCAGTGGATGATGGGACCCATTCGAAAGCGGAAGCGGACCAAGGGAGGCGGCGCTGGCCGCCTCCCGGAATCAGACTAATTAGTGGCGCTCGGGGCCGCACCGGTGTACTCGACGCGGACAATGCGGGCGTCCTTGTTGGAATCCCAGGTGGTGCCGTACTCGGTCACGTAGAGGCATCCGTCGGGACCGAGTTCGATATCCACGGGCCGAATGAAGCCTTCCTTGGGCATGAAGCGCTCCATGTGCTCGATGTTGTCGTTCTTGTCCAGTTTGGCGGCGATGATCCAGTTGCGGCTCCACTCGTAGATAAAGAGGGTGTGATCAAATTCCTTGGGCAGCTTGGTGGCCGACTTTAATTTGGGATCGAAGTAGTAGACAGGTCCACCCATGGCGGTGCGACCGCCGGAGCCCAGGATGGGCCATTTGGAGGAGGGTCCCGAGGTGTAATACAAC